>FWPU01001606.1_pt1 | contig 67302 bp, 52 predicted proteins | sample 2228361 | NCBI WGS metagenome assembly FWPU01 (sample SAMEA103939777, study PRJEB20133) | metagenome
CCTCACCTGTACCACTCCCGGCGGCGGATTGCGTGCACTGAATGCGCAGTCATATTAGCACAGGGCCGGGCCGGGAGCAACGCGGGCGCGAGGACGGGTAGGGTGCAAAAAAACGAGTCGGGCGGGTTGCTGTGTTCTGGTTTACCTCATTCCCAGCCGGTGCTGGCGTGCCTCGCTACTCCCTCTCTCCAGTCCAGAGCGTGTTATGCGCTTCTCAGCCCTCACCCCCCGGCCCAGCACTTGTGCCGGAGCAGGCAAGTCCCCTCGCCCCGCGACGCGGTCACGAGGGCGAGGGGACTGAGGGGTGAGGTAAAACCGCCGAGCAGGGCCTCTCAAACGGTCTCTCACCGCACGCCCAGGCTCATCGCCACCTGCTGCGCTTTGGTGTGATTGTCTACGTCCAGCACCAGTTGCCCGGTCATCGCTACGTAGACGGCGTTGATGTTCACGCCAGCCTCGCCCATCGCCCGCGCCAGACGGGCCAGTGCTCCTGGTTCGTCGGTCAGCCTGACCAGCAACACGTTTTGCGTCACATAGTCGAAACCGGCATGCCGCAACGCCTCGGTAGCAGCGTCCGGGCTATCTGGCACGAACTGAATGACTCCCTGACCGGTGCAGGGCGAGCCATGAATGGCCAGGATGTTGACGGCGTTCTTGACCAGCACCTCGGTGAGATGTGCCAGAGCGCCGGGCCGATCTTCGACAAACACGGTGAATTCGGTAGCCATGCTTTGCTCCTTTCTCGGCTCACGGCAACGCCGTCTCTATCTCTATCCCTAGTATAGGCCAAGATCGGGTGCGGCGGAACTAACTGGCGCAAGGAGCAGGTGACCTGGGTTGACCGTACAGTACTGAATCCAGAAAAACCGTATAATGGCGACAAGCGGTCAAGTCTGCCAGACACCAGGGGGCGCGCCTACCGGACATGGCCGTCATATGCAAACTCATAACTGGAAGGAGACACTCCATGAAGTGGCATCGCGCTCTACTTGGTTTGGTGCTTGTCGCTGCCGTGCTGCTGACGACTCCCCTGGCTGCGGCGCAGGAACCGTTGACCCAGAAATTCACCTCCGCCGATGGCAGCCTGACCTACTCCTATCCCGCTGGCTGGACGGTTCAGGAAGACGTAGGGATGGCTGTGCTCACCAACAACCCGGCAGCGCTGGAAGAAGACGTGCCGCCGCCAGGCGTGGTGGCGGCGGTGATCGTACAACCACTGGCCCTCAATTCGCTATTGTACGACTTGCAAGATACCAGCCTGGCAGGGATTGTGACTGAACTGGCAAAACTACTCATCGGCGTTGGGGAAGTGGAACAACCCACAGCGCTGATGATAGGGGAACGACAGGCGGTGCGCCTGCCGCTGGTTACCGACTTTGGGGAGGCGCTAGTCTTCGGCCTTGATGTTGGGGCAGACCTGCCCGTTGTGCTCGTCGCCCTGGCGGCCAGTGGTGAACTGGCTCAGTTCGAACCTACTCTGCTGGCGGTGTTGGAGAGCATCCAGTATACGCAGGCCTGGCAGACGGCCCTGCGCGGACACGCCGACGGGGTGAACGCTGTGGCCTTCAGCCCCGACGGGACGCGCGTGGCTTCGGGCAGCGACGACTACACGGTGCGCATCTGGGATGTCAGCACGGGCAAGGAGTTGCTCGCCATCGAACAACCCGGCTTCGTGACCGGCGTGACCTTTGCGCCCAGCGGGTCACAGGTCGCGGCGGCAAACACCGCCGGCAGCGTGGAAGTGTGGGATGCCGTCAGCGGCGCGGAAGTGCTGCGCATTGAGGCGCACGACGGCTATGTGCTCAGCGTGACGTTCAGCCCGGATGGCGCGCACCTTGCCTCCAGCGGAGACGATTACTTGGTGCGGGTATGGGATGCGGTCACGGGCGAGACACAGGTTACCCTGGAAGGGCACGAAGCGGCAGTCAACAGCGTCGCCTATAGCCCGGACGGGACGCGCATAGCTTCGGCCAGCGACGACTACACGGTGCGCATCTGGGATGCCAGCACGGGCGGGCAGTTGCTGTCCATCGAACATCCCGATTGGGTGAACGCGGTCGCCTACAGCCCGGACGGGGCATGGCTCGTCAGCGGTAGCGACGACGGGGTAGTGCGCGTCTGGGATGCGGCAACGGGCGAACTGCTGGCCGAGTTGACGGGGCACGAGGACTACGTCAACAGTGTAGCCTTCAGTCCAGATGGGAACTACATTGTTTCCGGCAGCGACGACAGCACAGTCATCGTCTGGTGGGACCTGGACTTGATGGATCACTCGGCCAGAGAATCCACTGTGCTGCGCGGGCACACCGACTGGGTGAACGCCGTGGCCTTCAGCCCGGACGGCTTGCTGATCGCCTCGGCCAGCGATGATGGCTCTGTCCTGCTGTGGAGTGCGCCGCGCTAAAGGGCCATTTGGGAAGTCCTGTTCCGCGATCTTACCTCACCCCTAAGTCCCCTCTCCTCATGCGGGAGGGGACTTAGCTCGGCGCTTACTCTCTCCTCTCCGTGCCTGGCGGGAGAGGGGACGGAAAGGTGAGGGGAAAATAGCGGGCAAAAGTTCATAACAGCCTCTAGCAAGCGATGGATAGGAGTCAGCAGGGCCAGGGGCCAGTGAACACCGCTGATCCCTTTGCCTTGTCTATCACTGCAGGTAGGCTTTGTGCGCTTCCGCCAGTTTACGCCGCGCTCCGTTTTCGTTACTATGAGAGCAATTCCCGTCACAAGAGTATGCTGGAGGTTGTGGTGATGAAACGGCTGGCAGTACTGTTCCTGGGTACGGTGGCCCTGGTCGCAACAGGCACGGTGGCCCATTCGCTGTTGCTACACCGGTCGGCTGAAGCGCAGACGATACCCCCTGCGCTGACCGACTGGCAGGTTATTGACCTGACACAGCCGCTGACGCCCTCCATGCCCATCTGGCCAGGTGATCCGGAGTTTGTGATTGAGCCATGGGCTACTTATGATGTTGACTATTACTACATCAACCGCATCTCGATTGGCGAACATAGCGGCACACACTGGGGCACGCCCAACACCTTCATCGAGGGCGGGCGTAGCGCGGATATGATCCCCGCCGAAGAGTTGGTCGTGCCCGCCGTAGTGATTGACATCCGCGACAAAGCCATGCAGGACGTAGACTATCGGCTGACGGTAGATGACATCCGCGCCTGGGAAGCTGCTCACGGGGAGATTCCAACGGGCAGTGTCGTGATTCTGTTCACTGGCTGGCAGGATAAATGGGACGATCCCGCCGCCTTCATCGGCGAAGATGCCGAGGGCGTGCTGCACTGGCCTGGTTTTGGCGCGGAGGCCGCGGCGTTCCTGGTGAGCGAGCGCGGCGCGGTCGGCCTGGGCACAGATACGCATGGCGTTGATCCGGGCAACGATGAGGAATTCGGGGCCAGCTTCGCCATGTACGAAGCCGATGGCATGATCCTGGAATGTCTGACCGGCCTGGACAGGCTACCGCCAGTGGGAGCGACCCTAGTCGTGGGTGGCCTGCCGATCGAAGGCGGTTCAGGCAGCCCGGCGCGTGTCTTCGCTTTTCTCCCGCCTACCGCCTGAAATTACCAGGGGCGCTGCTGAGAGCGCCCCTGCCCCCATTCATCTAACCTGGTCGCCAGCGAACCAGAAAACAGGTATGATTCTCTTTGCGCGGGCTTCTCGGCTATGCCTGGGCAGCCAGGCTGGCGCGTCGTCTTGCTACGTCGAACATTCTCGCTGGGATGAGGATAGTATGCCCGGTGCTTCAACCGCTCTGACGGTCGCCTTGCTGGTGATCTACGGGAGCTTGCTGGCCTGGCTGGCGGTTACCCGTCAGCGCACGGCGCGCACGGCTCACCGGCGCTGGCTGATTCTGGCTCTGGTTACGGCCTGGTTGGGGAGTCTGAGCGGTTTGCTGCCGCGCGACGCCCATCTCCGTGCTCTGTATGATGGGCTGCTACCGGGGCCGCTCACGGCCTCTGCCCTGGCAATTTTCAGCGTCAGCGCCACGCTCGTTTTCTTTGGGGCGCAGCTACTGAGCTATCTGCGCTCGCGGGCGGTGATCGGCTGGCTGGTCGGCGCGGGTTTGTGGTGGCTGGCACAGCTCGTCCTCAGCCTGATGGCCAGCGACCAGTTCCTGGGTCAGCCCGGCTGGTACCGTGCTCTCTATGAAACCCCTCACAGCCCCGACTGGCTGACTGTAGCGGGCTGGCTGGGAGGCGGGTTGCTGCTGATGCTGATCGCGCTGTCCTCCTTTTACCGCGCGGCGCTGCCCGAAATGGCGAATCAGGCGCTCTTCGGCGCGGTGAATGTGCCGCCGCTGGTAGGAGGGATCGCCCTGGCTGCCAGCGGCGAACATGTGGTCATGGAGATCGGGCTGTTGCTCCAACTGCTGGCATTGCTCGGCGCGACCTACAGCGCTACAGCCTACCGCGTGCTGGATATCCGCCGCACCGTCCGCCAGGCGACTGCGGTGGGCATCCTCACCCTGGTGATGGCGTTTGGCGCGTTCTGTGTGGGCGCGCTGGCGCTGCAGGTTGACCTGCCAGCGCCGCAACGTTATGCTCTGGTTGCTGCGCTGGCGCTCGCCGTCGCTGCCCTGATCAATCCCCTCTACACCTTGACGGCCCGCGGGCTGGCGGGGTCGTTCAGCGGGCGCTCCGCCAGCACCTCGCAGCAGTTGCGCCGCTTCAGCGCCGACATCAGCGGCGTAGTTGACCTGGACGAACTGGTGGAACTGACCCTGCGCACGGTGCGCGCTCTTCTACGCGCCCGGCGCGGTGAATTCTTGCTGGTCAGCCATGCTGGCAAAGGCGTGCTGGAGATCGAGCCTGCGCCAAGGCGTGGCGAACAATCGCAGAAACGCGGACAACTGACGATCGGCAGCCCCATCACTCAGCGGTTTCTGCGCGCCCGCGCGCCACTGCTGCAATATGACCTGGACTTCAGCCCAGATTTCGCCACCGTGCCGCCTGCCGAGCGCGCCTTTTTCAGTCAGACGCGCATGAGCGCCTACGCGCCGATCGTGGTACAAAACCGCCTGATCGGGATCGTCTGCTGTGGGCCGAAGATTAGCGACGATCCCTTCACCGCCGCCGATCTGGAAATCCTGATGACCATCGCCAATCAGACGGGCGTGGCGCTGCGCAGCGCCCGCCTGATCAGCGACCTGCGCCGCCGCGAAGCCGAGCAGAAAGCGCTCAACCGGGCGCTCTCGGCAGCCAAGGAGCAGCTCGAAAAGCTCGATAGCGTCAAAAGTGACTTCATCACCATCGCCAGTCACGAACTGCGCACGCCGCTGGCGCAGATTCGCGGCTACGCTGAACTGATGGAGTCCATGAACGAGGACGGGCAACTCGATCAGGATCAGATCGCCAGCATGACGGCCAGCATCAGCCGCGCGGCTGACCGCCTGGAAGAGTTGATCGCGGCCATGCTCGATGTCAGTCAACTCGACATTGACGCCATGAGCCTGCAGTTCGAGCCAGTGCGCATCGAAGCGGCCATGCGGGCGGCGCTCGAACCGCTGGTCGAAGCGGTGCGGCAGCGCAAGCTGATGGTATCGGCGCGCAACCTGCGTCACCTGCCCACGATTATGGGCGACCAGAGCCGGCTGGTGCAGGCGTTCCGCAACATCATCCTCAACGCCATCAAGTACACGCCCGACGGTGGCCGCATTGATATTCGCGGCGAAGCACGCGAGAATGAGGTAATTGTCGCCATCAGCGATACAGGCATTGGCATTGATCCCTCGCTGCATTCGCTGATCTTCGAGAAATTTTTCCGCGCACAGGACCCGAACTATCACTCGACGGGCACCACCAAGTTCATGGGAGCCGGACCAGGACTGGGCCTGACCATCGCGCGCGGTGTGGTGATGGCGCACGGCGGGCGCATCTGGGTAGAAAGCCCCGGCTATGATCCGGAAAAGTGTCCTGGCAGCACTTTCTACATCCTGCTGCCGCTAACTCCGCCCGACCTGGCACATCGCCTGGGTGATCTGCAAAAAGCGGTACGGCTGAGCGAGCGCACCGATCACATCCTGCAACCGACCCCCATGCCGACCCCAGCCGCTGCGTCGGAGTCCACGCCACCTTTCACTTTCATGCCATCTTGACTTCGTCCGATTCGATTTTGCGGGGAGTCAGCCATGCTCGACCTGATCATCTTCGACTGGGGTAATACCGTTATGCGCGACTTCCCCGACTACAGCGGCCCGATGGTCACCTGGCCGCGCGTCGAAGTCATGCCGGGGATTGCGGGGGCGCTGGAACGCCTGGCGCAGACCTACCCGTTGGTACTGGCGAGCAATGCCTACGAGTCGAATGCTCTGCTGGCTCAACAGGCATTGGCGCGCGTTGGTCTGGCGCACTACTTCCGCCTGATCCTGACTTCGCAGGAATTGGGCGCAGCCAAACCCGATCCGCTCTTCTTCGAGCAGGTGCTCGTGATCATGGGGACAGTGCCGCACCGCGCGGTGATGGTGGGCGACAACTTCCGCACCGACATCGTGGGGGCCAAGTATGCCGGGCTGTGGGCAGTGTGGTACAACCCTGGCGGTGCCATCCAACCTGCCGACGTACCCTTCCCCGCCGATGCCGAAATCCGCTCCTTCGACGAGCTGGACGCGGCCATCCAGCAGATAGACAGCCGGGCCGGAGGTGCCTTCTGAAGGCCAGATAAAACGACGCCGCCGGAATGTGGCTCAGTTTCCGGCGGCGTAGGTGCTCATGACTCTGGTGTTTCGGGCGGACGCCAGTACAGCCCGCCGCCGCTCTCCCGCACCAGCAGATGATGATCGATCAGTTCGCGGCGCAGGCGGGCGTAGTCGGGGTGAATGGCCTTGAGCACAGCGTTCACTTCCTGCTCGGTGTACTTGATGCCCGGCGCAAACTTCTGTGCCAGCCAGCGCAGGATGACCAGCAGTTTTTTCTGCTTGGTGGGGATCACCTTGAGCTGATGCCCTTCGAAGTGATCCTTCATCACCTTACGGTCTTCCTCGCTGAGCGGCAACTCGTCCACCCACGAGGTGTCCGGCACAGGGGCGGGCGCAACCTGTGCCAGCGCGCGGTAATCCAGTCCGCGCCGCAGGACAGCTTCCAGCGCGTCCGCCCGCAGCATATAGACGCGCGTATTGCCGATAGCCTGCAGGTTGACCAGGCCGACTTCGTGCAGGCGGCTCAGGTGATGAGAGACGGTCGGCTCCGACAGGCCGAGCGCCTCGGCCAGTTCTCCTACGCGGCGAGGCCGTTCCTTCAGCAAACCGATGATGTACAGCCGGTTGCGGTCGGCAAGCGCCTTGAAGAAGCGCTCCATCTCTTCGGCGGGGGTGGTGCCCGCGGCCCTGTGAGGGTTCATCGTTTCATATCCTTCTAATTAGATGATTGCCTAATTAGAAGGATATCGAAATGGGCAATTTCGTCAAGAAGCAGTTGGGCAGCCCTGTTGCGCTGCCCAACTGTCCCCTGGTGCTTTTTGGCAATCGGCTCGCCCGCAGCGAAGTTACCTGCGGGCCTGGGCGTTCGTCATTTCCAGCCTCACCTGCACAGCGATCAGCTCGCCCTGGCGGGCCAGATCAATGGACGTGGCCAGGACGCGGGCGGCCTCCTGCGGGCTGTGAAAGCCGGTGCTGTTTTCGGACGAGACGAAGTCCCAGCGCAACTGTGCCGCGCGATGCAGTTGCAAGGCCTCGCGCAGATCGTCGTCAGTGGCACCGGCTGCGCGGGCGGCGTTGATCGCATCAATCAGGTCGAGCAGCGCGTCTTCGCTGCGGCGCAGCAGTTCCGCCGTGCGGTCTTGAGCAGACACCACGCGGTCGTAGAGTTCCTCTTCCGGCCAGTTGTGGCAGGTGCCGCAGGACTGGCGGAGATTCACCAGCGGGCTGCGCAACCAGTGATCGGAGACTTTGACGCTGCCATCGCGGACGTAAGGCATGTGACAGTCGGCGCACGAGACACCCGAACGCGCGTGAATGCCGGTGCTCCATAGCTCGAACTCAGGGTGCTGAATCTTGATCATGGGCGCGCCGGTCTCTTTGTGCGTCCAGTCTTTGAAGCCATAGGTATCGTAGTGCTTCTCGATATCGTCAATGGTGAAGCCCTGGCTCCAGGGGAAGGTCAGCACTTTGTTCTCGCCCAGGAAGTAGTATTCCACGTGACATTGAGCGCACACGTAAGAGCGCATCTCCTGACGGGTGGCCTGCGAAAGGTCTACGCCGCGCTCTTCCATCGCGTTGCGGAAGGCGGGGCGTGTGATGACCAGCTCCATGGTGTCAGGATCGTGGCAGTCGGCGCACGAACTACCCGTATGAAGCTGATCTTTCAGTTCGTTGTAGGGGGTATGGTTGAAGGTCTCCCAGCCCAACTGCTCGATCAACAGCGGGGCCTCAGCAGCATGACAGTTGATGCACGCGCCCGGTTGCTCGACGACCTTGACGCGCTGAGTCTGCGCCTGGTCTAGCTGAGCGTAGTAGTGCCCCCGCTCTTCGTTGTGGTCTACGCTGAAAGCGTAGCCCGCCCATAGCCGCACCATGGCGGGGTAGCGTTCCAGTTTGCTGTACGGCTCCGAGCCGCCGTAGACGGTCTGGCCATAGTTGATCTGCGTCTTCATGAAGGAGTTGTATTGGCGGGGGAAGTTCTTGCCCCACACCGCCGGATCGATCTCGTCCGGCCCGATCTCGACAACGCGCAAGGGGTAGGCGGCCTCTTCGCTCTTGCGCTGAGTGATATTGACCAGCAGCAAGGCGACCAGCGCGGTCAGGATCGCCGCTGCGACGAAAACGACCCCGATCAGCAGAGTCTGACGCGAACCCAATCGTTTCATAGAACCTCTCTCCCTGGCTGTGCTGAATGGTCAAAAGCTCATCTGCGATGCCCGACGTTGCCGTGACAGGTCACACAACGCAACTCTTCGTCGTGCGGCGCGATGGTGATGATCTGACTCACCGTATCCCTGTGACACTCCACGCAATTCGCCTGGACGATGTCGGCGTTGAACGACTTGATCCGGATCGGCTCCGGGAAGTTGCCCGTGGTGAAGGCCCAGCTATGATTCAGGCCGTTCCACGCCTTGACCGCCCATTTGCCGACAGGGTTGTGCGGGGTATGACAGTCGTTGCACACGGCGACCGCTTTGTGGCTTGAATGATTCCAACCTTCGAACTGCTCGCGCATAATATGGCAGTTCATGCAGGTCTCCGGATTGTTGGACAGGTAGGACGTGCCCTCGGCATATACAAAGGTGAACATGCCCAGGCCAAACAGGACTCCCAGCAAACCGGCCAGGGCAAGCACTGCTGGACGGAGCAATGTTCGTGACTGTTCAGGGGCATCATTCATTGCACTTCTCCTCAAGGCACACCGATGCAGGCTGCACTCGTTTGCCCAGGGCAGCTAAGGGGCCTATAATCCAAAATACTCCTGCGGTCCAGCCCTCAGTTTCTCGGTGTTGTGCGCTGGTACCTCAGAATTCAATCTTTTCGGCAGGAGTGCAACCACCATCAAATTAAAATACATTATGGGATAAATTTCAAGAAAAACTGTCTCTTCGTGATCGTGAAACGCAAGGCGAGCCAAAGCGGGGGAACGCTATCTCTGCGCCCGCAGCGTTTCCCTCACCCAGGCGACAGGGCGCACTCTGCGCCGGGTAACGCCCGCAGCACGGCGCGTAAAAAGCGCCTGGCGCGCCAGGCAGACCTGTAAGCTGGCTGTGCGCCTTGCTCGAAAAGGAGGGAGCCTGCGAACGTGCCAGAAAAGAAGAAAACGTCATGTAAGGCTTAGATGAATAGGGGAAAGATCGTGCCTGGCGTGCCGATAAGATAGTATCCCGCTCACAGTAACGGAGGAAAGCCATGCGCTCCCTCTTCCGGGCTTTTCCGCTGCGCATCGCCCTGCTTTATTTCGCCCTCTCCGCAGCCTGGATCGTTGGCTCCGATGTGGCCGTCACCGTTCTGGCAGACAAACCCTATCTGATCGAGCAGTCGGCCAAGGGGCTGCTGTTCGTCGCCGTGACCAGCACCCTGCTCTACCTGTTGCTGAGACGTGAGAAAAAAGCCCTGGATCGCGCCAACGCCGCGTTGCACCGCGTCAACCGCGCCTATCGCCTGCTGAGCGCCTGCAACCAGGTCATCGTGCGCGCCGAAGACGAAGACACCTTGCTGCGTCGCCTGTGCGAGACCATCGTGACAGTGGGCGGTTACCGCCTGGCCTGGGCGGGCTTTGCTGAGCAAACCTCAGAGTATTCCGCGCGCCCGATCGCCTGGGCCGGACATGAAGCAGAGCACCTGACTGCCATTCAGTTCTCGTGGATCGAAGAAAGACATGGGAAAAACCCGGCAGAGATGGCTATCCGCACGCACCGCCCGCAGACAGTTCGCCCCAGCGAGGCAGACAAGGCTCCAGAAGCCGGCGATCAGGCTGTGGTTGTCCTGCCGTTCAGCCCTCAGAAGGACGAAACGGGCGTTCTGGCCGTCTACGCCGCCGAGCCAGAAGCTTTCGACGAAGACGAGGTCGCCTTGCTGAACGAGCTGGCGCTCGATCTGGCCTTTGGGGTACGCGCCCTGCGCACTCGTCACGATCTGGCCGGGGCAACTCGCGCCTTGGCCGAAGTCGCCCAGCATCAGTTAGAACTCGAACGGTCCAGATTGCTGCTCCCCATGGCCATCCACGATCTGCGTAACCCGCTGGCGGTGATCAAAACTTCCATTGATCTGTTGCACCGCTATGGGAATCGCATGTCCGAAGAGGAACGGGAAAAACGCTTCGAGAACATCGTCAGCAATGTGCACTTCATGGCCAAAGTGTTCGACGACCTGCTGGCGATGGGCAAGACCGACATCCAGCGAGTCGATGCGCACTTCCAGCTTCTCGATCTGCCCGCCTTTTGCCGCTCCCTCGTCGGCGAGATGGCCGAAACCAGCAGCCGTCAGGTGCTCTTCGAGAGCACAGGGGAATGCACGCCGGTGAGCAGCGATCCCGCCCTGCTGCGCCACATCCTGACCAACCTGCTGGAGAACGCCCTGCGCTATTCACCGGCGGGCAGCACCGTGACAGTGACCCTGGACTGTCAGCCAGAGCAGGCCGTCTTGCGCGTGCAGGATCAGGGCATCGGCATCCCCGCCAAAGACCTGCCGCACCTGTTCGAACCATTTTTCCGTGGCAACAACGTCACCGACGTGCGAGGCACCGGCCTGGGCCTGACCATCGTCCGCCAGGCGGTCGAAGCGCTGGGCGGGACGATCGCGGTCGAAAGCGCCGAAGGACAGGGCAGTACTTTCACGGTGACATTGCCGGTGTCGCCTGCCAGCACCTGACTCAACTTCGGCGCAACAAACAACAAGCCCGCCGTGCGGCGGGCCTGTGCTCATTTCTTGCTGTTGGCTCGGTTGCCGTTTGTGTAGTCTTTCTCCGAGATCAGATAGGGCACGCTGATCACCACCACGTCTTTCATGGCCCGCAGGCGCATCCGCAGGATGGTAGCCGTCTGGTTGTGCAGGAACTGCCCACCCAGCTCGGTTGTCACGAATTCCGGTACCACGATGGTGATCAACTGATCGGGGAATTCCTCGTGATTGACGCGCTCGATGTAGTTGACCAGCGGGTTGAGGATATCGCGGTAGTCATAGTCAATGAGCACCAGCTTGATGCCCTCGGTGAGGTTGGGGAAACGCTGCCAGCGTTCCTCGATGCGCTGATGCATCTGCGGCGATGTGACGATGCTCACTGCCCGCACATCCTTCGAGAGACGTTTGGCATACTGCAGGGCGCGCAGCGTCCCTTTGTGCACATCGGCGATGGGCACGATGACCACGTCGGCCACCTCGACCAGATCGCTTTCTTCCATGCGGCTGGTGCTGAGCGCCGCTGCCACGCGCTCGTAATGGCGGTGAATGCGGTCGAACAGCAGCACCAAGAGTGGGATGAGCAGCGCCACGATCCACGCGCCTTCCAGGAACTTGGTCGCCACCAGGATGACGAAGACCATGCCAGTGACCGTCGCCCCCAGGGTGTTCAGGCGACGCTTCCAACGCCAGTTCGGCTCGTAGTGAATGGTGGTGACACTGGTGCGCATGGACTCGCCGGGTTGCAGCGTGCCGATCTTGTGCATCAGGCGACTCATGCCCGCCTGCGACAGGGTGAAGCTGAGCATCACCCCCAGCGCGTAGAGCGGCAGCATGGCGATTTCGTCCGCCTGGAAGATGATCACGATCAGCGAAGCCAGGAGGGCCAGCGTCAGAATGCCCATGCTATAGACCAGCCGGTCGCCGCGATTCTGCATCCAGCGCGGCATGAAGCCGTCCTTGGCCAGGAAAGAACTGAGGCGCGGGAAGTCCTGATAGCCGGTGTTGGCCGCCAGGAACAGGATCAGGGCGGTGAAAGTCTGTACCCAGTAGTACAGCACGCCCGTGCCCGTCACACGGCGCGTCATCTGCGAGAGGATGCTTTCTGCCTCTTCCGGCACCAGCTTCATGGTAGTAGACAGGAAAGTGATGCCAATGAAGAGCGACATGGCCATGATGCCCATGGCGACCATCGTCTGGGCGGCGTTCTTCGATTCGGGGGGCTTGAACGCCTGCACGCCATTGCTGATGGCTTCGATGCCGGTCAGCGCCGTGCAGCCGCCCGCAAAGGCGCGCAAAAGCAACCAGACATAGGCAAACCCCACCAGGTCTTTCTGTTTGGGCACCGCCTCGTGCAGCACGGGCAGCGGCTCAGCCCCGAACAGACCGAAGTAGCGCACCACCCCGATGACGATGACGACCATCACGCCGCCCACGAAGGCGTAGGTGGGGAAGGCGAAGATGGTGCCGCTCTCGCGCACGCCGCGCAGATTGATCCAGGTGATGAGCGCGATGGCGAACAGCGCGATGAACAACCGATACTCGAACAATTCCGGCACGGCGGAGGTCACCGCGCGCACCCCCGCCGAGGTAGAGACCGACACCGTCAGCACATAGTCGGTCAGCAATGCCGCCGCCGCCAGCAGAGAGGGCAGCCGGCCCAGGTTGTCCTTGGCAACGGTATAGGCCCCCCCGCCGTCGGGGTAGTGCATGATGGTCTGAATGTAGCTGAAGACCACCAGCAACACCAGCCCTGCGACGGCCAGGGCCAGCGGCAGCGTCATGGCCAGCGCGCCGCTGCCCAACACGATCAGCACGTGCATGATCGCCTCAGTCGCGTAGGCGTTGCTGCTGATCGGGTCGGAGGCGAAGACCGCCAGCGCGCGCACTTTGTCCAGCCGTTCATGGATTTCGCGGCTGCTAGGGAACGGCTCACCAATCAGCAGGCGTTTGACAGCAGTGAACGTGAGATGCATCGCAGAGACTCCGGACGAAACCCAGCGTTGGCCAGATCGCCCTAGTGATCGGGTTGTTCTGAAGGGATCAGGGAAGTGTGAAACAAAGAAACAGCCTCACCCCTCGCTGGGGCAAGGCCTCGCTGAGACAAGCCAGCAGGCATGGGAGTGTCCCCACCTACCTCAAAGCCGGTGCTCACCAGGCCCTACTTTCTGTGACCAGCGCACCAACTCATTGCAGCGAACGTGGTAAGACGCACAAACTATACGACAAAAAGGGGCGGATAGCAAGGGTCACTCCCTGTACTGAATCACCAGACCAAAGCGTATACAAGTCCGGCCAAACAAGGCTATAATCATACTTGAACCATCACAAAGCGCACTGGGGAGCTCGACGAGATCGGGCTGAGAGGGTATCTGTTGGATACCGACCCATGAACTTGATCCAGGTAATGCTGGCGTAAGGAGTGTTGGCTGATGTGCCGTTGTTGCCTCAGTCTTTCCCCTCTCCGTTCCAATTACAGTCAGGGTTTGTGGGATCACAGCCCGGTGCACGCGCTCCTCAAGCTGCGTCTTTGTGGCTCTCGTTTGCATTGGCCGCAGTGAGTTCCAGGAGGAGAGAGATGTTGCATCGTCTGTGGTTACTGGCAGTCATTTGCGTAGTGTGCACAGTCTTTGGGATCGCCGGTTTTGAACCCACTTCGACACAGGCGCAAGAGCCGGCGGGTTTAGACGTTCGCCTGCCAGAACGTCGAACCGTTCGTTTTCAACTCGACTGGACGCCGAACACCAATCACATCGGCATCTATGTCGCGCAGGCCTTAGGCTTCTATGAGGATGTCAATCTTGATGTCCAGATTGTCCGACCAGACCAGACCGATCAGACCGTGATCCAGGCGGTTGAGAGCGGTGCTGTCGAGTTTGGTATCAACTACCAGGAGTACACGACTTTTGCCATTGCTGAGGGCGCGCAAATTGTCTCAGTGGCAGCGATTATCCAGCATAACACGACAGGCTTTGCCAGCTACGCTGGTCGCAATCCTGTGACACGCCCCGCTGATCTCGCCAACCTGACTTACTACGGCAGCGGTAAGGTCGCAGAAGCCATCATCTCGCGCTTGGTGGCCTGCGACGGCGCACAATGGCAACCTCGCTACGCACAGCTTGGCGTCGTCGATCTGGTGGAAGTACTGCAAGCAGGTGAGGCTGACTTTGGCTGGATTTACTATGGGTGGGAGGGGATCGAGGCCGAGCTTCGGGGAATCGATCTCGATGTGATCATGCTGCGCGACTACGCCGATTGCATCCCCGACTACTACACGCCGTTTATCCTGACCTCGCGCCGCTTGGTCGAAACCGAGCCTGATGTGGTGCGGGCCTTCGTTCACGCTACAGCGCGCGGTTTCCGGGTTGCCATTGATTATCCGCTGGCAGCAGCCGAATTGCTCATTGCCGCTGAGCCGCAACTAGACCCAGAGCTCGTGCGCGCAAGCGCCTTGTGGCTGGCACCACTCTATCAGGAAGACGCGCCGCGTTGGGGCGAGCAAAGCCCTGAAGTCTGGCAACGCTTCACCGATTTTCTTGTCCAAGAGGGGTTGCTGGACACGCCGATAGACATCAGCCGTGCCTTCACCAATGACTTTTTGCCGGGTTAGCCCCACACCCTGGCAGCGACTGTTGTGAACGCTCTGGCGACAGGAGGTGAAATACTTCCTGTCGCCGGGTTACAGGCGACCTTACCCCGTTCTACCGCACAGTCTTGATCTCATCGGCATACTGCTGCTCGAAAGCGGCAGAGCGGACATAGCCTAGAGCGTGTTAAACTTGTGCGCCGTGTCTTCCCCTCACCCCTGCACCCCTCTCCCTCGCGACTGCGTCGCGGGGCGAAGGGACTTGCCCACTCTCGCGCAGGTGCTCCCCGTGGGGGGTGAGCGCCCTGAGCAGCACGTACGACTTGCCCACTCTCGCGCAGGTGCTCCCCTTCTCCGTGCCTTGCGTGGGAGAAGGGGCCGGTGGGATAGGGGAAAATGCACAACAGGCTCTAGCGCGCTGGTGAATCGGTCCCCTTTTCGTTGGCCTTGAGTTCCTCGTAGATGCGATCCAACCCACTCTTGATGCGGCGCTGCACATTCTCGCTATCGGCAGGATCGTAGGGAAAAGCAGTCAGGAGTTCTGGCACCAGCGCAGCGGTATCGGCGCGTGGCCGACCAGCGCGATAGAGGCTCTGTACCCGCCGCCGTACCAGACGCAGATAGTTGGAAAGCGGCTCGGTGGCGTTCTTGTCCACCGCTGACCCACGACCGGGCACCAGCAGATCGGCGGCGAAGCGCGGGCGGCGCAGTTCGGTGAGGTTGTCCAGCCATTCTTTGGTATACGGGCCGCTGATATAGGGGTGCTCGTCAACGCTCAGGCTGTCGCCCATGAACAGCACGCGCTCTTCGGGCAGGTGCACCCACAGGCTGCCCGCCATCGGCCCCGTCATGGAGAGCAGCGAAATATGGCGGTTCCCATAATGCAGGATCAGGCGCTGTGAAAAGGTGACGGTCGGCATCACCAGGCGGGCCGAAGCGAATTGCTCGCGCTCGACGGGAGTGCGGGCCAGGGCTTCGGCAACACTCTCCATGAACGTCGAGGGCAATGCCGCCATCTGCGCCAGTGTCTCGTCGTGCGCAATCACCGTCGGCGCATCGAACCAGCAGATGCCCGGCAATCGATCGCGATGCCCGTCGGTCAGCACGACGGCCAGCACCGGCAGCGGCGCAATTTCTGCCAGTGTCTCGCGCCAGTGCCAGGCGTCACGGGGATAAGGTGGTGTGTCAATGAGCACCCATCCGGCCTCTGTCTGGATCGCCCCAACGGTGATCAGCCGGTACCCGGTTTCAACCCATACCCCTGGAGCTAATTCTTGCACGGTTGCCCGATCCTTCCGTGTTGCTATGTCCCTTCGTCTGTTCGCCAGGGCTGGCGATCAGCCTGGCCCTATCATCTGCTGCACGGCTTCTGCCGCCGCCTGTAATGCCGCCTGCGCCCCTTCCAGGGAGATGGCGGCCCCGCCCCCCTGCGCGAAGGTAGGCTGTCCGCCGCCCCGTTCTACGCCCCACACGGCCAGGCCACGCTTGAGAACAGTCACCATGTCCAGGGGCACATCTGCAGCGCAGGCCGCGATGAGCTGCGCTTTGTCGCCCGCGACGGCGCACAGCGCCACCGTGCCAGGGTGCGCGACAAGGTGCTGGGCAAGCCGACGCACCTCTGCCGGCTCGCGCCCCTCAAAGGCGGCCCGTACCAGCCTGTACGCGCCCACTGGTTGACCCGCCTGCCGCAGTTGTTCGGCTTCGTGTTCCAGGGCCAGAGCTTGCAAGGCGCGCAGTTCACGCTGCAGGGCCTTATTCTCCTCGCGCAGCTTGACGATCACGGCGGGAATGTCGGTCATGCCAGTCGTCAGAGTGGCGGAAAGCTGTTGCAACAGGGCATTCTTGGCCCGGTAATCGCGCAAAGCGCGCCCCCCACAGCGAAACTCCACGCGCAAAATGTCGCCCCGGCGCTCGACGCGCACAATCTTGATCAGCCCGATCTCGCCGGTGTGCGCCACATGAGTGCCACCGCACGCGCACAGGTCGAAGCCCTCAACCGCCACCACCCGGAACCTGCCCTCTACGTCCGGCACTTTGCGCAGGTTGAGCGCCTGCCGCTCCTCGTCCGCCGGGAACCAGGCCCGCACCGGGCGGTTTTCGAAGATCACCTGGTTGGCCAGGTCTTCGACTGCGTCGAGGGTAGTCTGATCGAGCGCAGGTCGGTTGAGATCGATCGTCACGCTGTCCGGACTCATATGAAAGCCAACCGTATCTGCCTCCGCCAGACGCTCAAACGCCGCCGAAAGCACGTGCTGGCCGGTGTGATGCTGCATATGATCGAAACGCCGCGCCCAGTCAATGCGACCAGTCACCGGCCCCGGTGCGATCGCGCCGTCCAGCACATGGAGCACCGCTCCATCGCTCTCGCGCACGATGACCTCGCGCACCGGCACGCCGTTGAGGGTGCCGGTGTCGTGCGGTTGCCCGCCGCTGGTCGGGTAGAAGCAGGTGCGGTCGAGCACCACTGTCGTCAGGCCATTGCTGGAGCCAATCTCCAGCGCCTGGGCGGTGAATTCGGTGGTGTAGGGGTCGGTGTAGTACAGGCGTGTAGTCATGGCTCATCCAGGGTCACGGTTGACACGGGGGCCTATTGTAGCATTGCCCACCGCAAAGGGGCAGGTCGTTTTGGCCAAAGGGGGCAAAGAACTTACGGGGCAACCGCATCAAAATAACAGTTAGCCGACCAAGGGCAGACATAGACGCGCCAGGCGAGGAGAGGTCAGGCAGTGAGCGCGTTTGAGACCCCTGGGAGTGCGTGCAAAATGTGCCCGGTAGTTTGCGGCGTTTTGGTTTACCTCTTATGGAGAAGAGACCGGGGGGCGAGGAGCAAAAAGCGCATCACCCCAGACAGTTGCTGTCAGCGGCGGGCGCGGTAGCGTTCCAGGCGGTCGAGGACAGCGGCGTTGGCGATGGCGGCGATCGCCCCCCAGGTGAGCAGCAACCAGGCCGCCACCAGCAGCGTGCTGAGGGCGGCCAACAGGGCGATTACCAGCAACACGGTCAGCGTGAACAGGGGGTTCTGTAGCACCATCACCAGCGCATTGCGCAGCGCCCCGCCGACGGTCGGTTCTTCCATCTCGTAATAGATTGGCCAGGTATAGAGCAACATCCCCAGCCAGATCACCCCCGCGACGATCCACACCGCCTCCAGGGCCAGCACCAGAGGCGTATCCAGGGGGGCATAGGCGATCAGGTTGTTGAAGTTGATCAACGCAAACAGGGCATTGCCGAGACCCCAGGGCAACGCGCGGCGCAGGTTGGCGCGGAACGTCTCCCAGAAGGCGGCCAGGTCTGCATCGGACGGGCTGGTATGGGCCAGATGCCCCACCCGCATCAGGGCGCTATAGGCGGCAGGCGCGGTGATCACCGGCAGGCACAGGGCCACAAAAGCCAGGTTCGTCCAGATATACGAGTAGCCGGCCAGCCGAAAATTGCTCAGGCCGCGCCGTGCCGCGCGCAGTCCGTCCCCCATGGGGCGGCTATCCCTTCAACCCGCTGTAACTGATGCCCTCCACAAAGTAGCGCTGGAAATAGAAGAAGATCAGTGCTAGCGGCAGCGTGGTGATTACCGAACCGGCCAGAAAAGCGTGCCAGCGCAACGTCTCGCCATAGGCCCCGCGCAGAAAACTGAGGCCAAGCGGCAACGTCCACAGGTCCTGATTACCGGAGAGGATGATCAGCGGCATCAGGAAGTCGTTCCAGGTGCCCTGGAAGCTGAAAATGGCCAGCGCCGTCAGGGCCGGGGTAGCCATGGGCAGCACCACCCGCCAGAACAGCACAAAGCGGTTGGCCCCGTCTACCAGGGCGGCTTCCTCAATCTCGCCCGGAATGGACTCGAAGAACTGCTTCATCAGGAAGATGCCGAAGGCGTCTACTGCCAGTGGCACGATCAACCCCTGGTAGGTGTTGAGCATACTCAGTTGCTTGAGGATGATGAAGCGCGGGATGAGCAGCACAATCGGCGGCACCATCATCGTGCCCAGGATGGTGAAAAAGAGCAGCCGGTTGCCGGGGAATTTGAGCCGCGCCAGGGCGTATCCGGCCAGCGAATCGAACCCCAGTCGCAGGATGGTCACCGCCACGGCAAAGAAGGCCGTGTTGACCAACCAGCGCGGCAGGTTCTCGTCGAAGATCTCCCGATAGCCCTCCAGCGTGGGGTTGAACGTCAGTGCCCCGGATGTCTCACTGGCCGAGCGACTCGCCCCGGCCCGTTCTCCTTCCTGATAGGTGCACTCGACGCCGAAGGGCGGGGTAGGGATGAGCGAGCGCGGGTAGCTCTGCACGGCGGGCAGGCACTTGAATGAATTGGCCACCGTGAACACGAAGGGGAAGATTTCCAGCGCCGCGAACAGGATCAGCACCGTCCAGCCCAGCGCGGTGAAGACCACCGTCAGCGGCGAGCGACGTTCGGCGCTCACAGGAGTTTCGAGCGGTTGCGCAGTTGCCATCGTATCGTCTCCTCTCGTGCCGCGCCTAGATGTTCGCGCGCTCTTTGACGATCGTTCGCTGCAGCAGGGTGAAGACGAAGATGATGATGAACAGCAGGATCGCCGTAGCCGCAGCCAGGCCCATAGCCGAGCGGTCGAAGCCATTGAGGTAGACCATATAGGCGATGGTGTAAGTCGTCTTGGCCGGGCCGCCGCTGGAGATCACGTAGACCTGGTCGAATATCTGGAAGCAGCCGATCAGCCCCAGGGTGACCACAAAGAACGTCGTCGGGCGCAGCAGCGGGACGGTGATGTGGCGGAAAATCTGCCAGGCATTGGCCCCGTCAATGGCCGCTGCCTCATAGACTGAACCGGGGATGTTCTGCAGCGCCGCCAGGAAGATGACCATCATCGTGCCGATCGTCGTCCAGGTGTTGAGGATCATGATGGTAGACATGGTGATGCTGGGGCCGCTGATCCACTCCCACAGCGTCAGCCCGAAGACCCGATTGCTGGCCCAGTCACCCACGCTGGTGCGGGTGACGCCGAACTGCTCCAACAGGATATGCAGGACCCCGCGCGGGTCGTCCAGCCAGTTGATGAACTGATTGTTGTCGTAGCCGCCGAAGAGTGCCTGAATGGTGGTGTTCACCAGGCCGCCGCGCGTGAACATCCACATGAAGATGATCGAAATCACGACGGACGAGGTGATCGAAGGGAAGTAGAACGCCGTGCGGAAGAAGCCCCTGGCCTTCAACCAGCGTTGGTTGAGGATCACCGCCAGGATCAGGGCCAGAATGGTTTGCGTGGGCACCACGCCCAGCACGTAATAGGTAGTGTTCTTCAGGGCAATGAAGAAGTCCTTCTGGCGCGTCGTGGCCTTGACCATCTCGCCGGCATCATCAGTGTGATAGCCTCGCAGCAGATCGCTGTAGTTGTCCAGCCCAACGAACTTGAACGCTCCCTTGTCGAAAACTGGCGTGATCCCGTTCCAGTCGGTCAGGCTCAGGTAGATGGCTGCCCCAATGGGGATGATCAGGAACACCAGGAAGATGATCAGCGCCGGAGTCATGAACAGGTAGCCCGCGACAGCCTCCTGGCGCTTCTTGGCGGCCATGGTGGTGATCCGCTTTTTGGGCATCACCGTCGTTGCCTCGCTCATGGGCGGCTTCCTTGTGCCACTAAGCGCAGGGGGCGCGGTGTGCGGTGCACAAGCGCCCCCTGCTGTCGAACGGGGATTAACGGGCCAGCACTTCTTCGGCGACAGCCGCCGTGTCGGCAATCACGTCTTCGGGCAGTGCCTGCCCTTCGAAGGCCAGTTGCAGGCCGGAGTTGAAGGTATCGAAGACTTCGCCAAAGCCCACCGGGAACTGCCACTTGTGCGCATAGGGAGCACCGGCCAGGAAGCCCGCGCCATACTCCTCACCGATTGCCTGCAACCAGGTGTCAGCGGCGCTCTTGGCGGGCGGAATGACGCCGAAGCCCTGCTCGGCGACCATCTTCGAGCCTTCGGGGCCGGTCAGGAAGTTGACCAGCTTCCAGGACTCATCAGGGTAGTCGTTGTCCGCCGCCACGCCATAGCACACGGTGAAGACCATGGTCGCCTGGCCGCCGCTGGGGTGCTTGGGCAGCTCGGTCACACCCCAGTTGAGATCGGGGAACTGATCGAGCAGGTACTTGATCACCCAGTTGCCTTCCATGGCCATCGCCACGCGGCCCTGGCCGAACGCCTCACCGCCCCAGCCAGCATCTACCGCCGACGGCGGGCCGGCGATGCCATCGCGCACCATGCCCACGTAGAACTCCAGCGCCTCGCGCGCCTCGTCGCTGTCGAGCGTGACTTCCGTCCAATCCTCGTTCAACACCGAGCCACCGGCCTGATAGAGGAAGGGCAGCCAGCGCTCGAAGTTGGGCGGGGTCACCAGGCCGAGCACAGTCCTGCCCTCAGCATCGGTGCCGGTCAGCTTCTCAGCCGCAGCGCGCAGGTCTTCCCAGGTCCAGTCTGGCGTAGGATATTCCAACCCTGCCGCATCGAACATATCTTTGTTATACTGCAGGGCCATGATCGAGAAGTCCTTGGGTGGGCAGTAGAGCGTGCCGTTATAGGTGAAGGCCTCCAACAGCGACTCGTAATGCTCCTCAAGGTTCTCGATCTTTCCTTCTCCAGAAGCCAGCACACCTGCCTCGGCCCAGTCGGGCAGCCTGGAGCTGTCTACATAGAAGACGTTCGGCGGATCACCCGCGGCGAAGGCGGCCTGAATGGTGGTGTCGTATTCGGGCACCAGGTTCACATTGACCTTGACGCCGGGGTTGGCCGCCATGAACGCCTCGACCTGCGCCATCAGCGCGTCGTTCTCCGCCGTCGAAGACGACCACCCCATCAGGGTAAGCGTCACTTCCTGGCGAGCCAGGGCCGCGCCCGCGCCGGAAATCACCAGCGCCAGCACAACCAACAGGGTCAAGAGATGGACTTTACGCATGGCATTTTCTCCTCAGAAAACTGATTGAACGTTAACCTTGACGAACGGTGATGGATTGGTTCGCTTCTTCGTTGCTGATGCGCGCTTCACCTCCTTGTCTGATGTCAATGCGATAGGACTCACCGCGATAGCGAATGCGGAAACTCAGCCGTTGCCAGTGCGCGGGCAGGCGAGGCGCGATGACCGGCCCCTCCGCGCCCAGGCGCAGCCCGGCAAAGCCGAAGACTGCCGCCTGCCACAGCCCGCCCGCCGACGCCGCGTGAATGCCATCGTCGGCATTGCCACGCACGTCGTGCAGGTCGGCTCGCGCGGCCAGCATGAAGTAGTCGTAGCCTTCGTCGGGACGGCCCAGCTCACAAGCCGCCCAGGCGTGAAAGCTCGGCCCCAGCGACGACCCGTAGCGGTGATCGGTCAGGGGGACGTAGGCATCCCAGTTGACCTGCCAGGTGCGCTGATCCACTTCGTCGCGCAGCAGGCACAGCAACATCAGCACATCCGGCTGTTTGATCACCTGGCTGCGGTTGGCTCCCTCGATGCCCAGCACTACCTGCATCGAGCGGTCGGCGCTGGCAATCACTGCCGGATCGACCGGCTCCAGCTTGAAGAACCCTTCGAACTGTTCCAGCAGGCCGGTTGCGGGATCGCGCAGGATCAGCATGTGCTCGATCACGTCCTGCCAGTGCGCCAGCCGTGCGTCGGTCAGATCGAGCTGCGTCCGCAGCGCCCGGTGACGGTCGGGGTAGTGTTCCCGCAGCCAGTCCAGCACGTTCAGCGCCGTCTGCAGGTGCCACTGCACCATGCGGTTGGTGTAGACGTTGTTGTCTACGTGATCGTGGTATTCGTCCGGGCCGATCACGTCGCGCAGCACATAGCGCCGTTGCCCGTCGTGCTCTTCCAGTTCGGCCCGTTCGCCCCAGAAACGCGCCGTATCCAGCACGATCTCTGCGCCGTAGTCGCGCAAGAAGGCATCGTCGCCCGTGACGCGCCAGTATTGCATCACGGCATAGGCCACGTCCGCCGAGATGTGAATCTCGATGTCGCCTGTCCAGATGCGAATCGGGTCTTTGCCGTCCGGTCGCGGCACCCAGGTGGGCGTTACCTCGTCGCCGGTCGCTGCGCTCTCCCAGGCATATTGCGCCCCGCCGAAGCCGTTGCCCGCCGCCTTGCGGCGCGCGCCGGGCAGCGTGTGATAGCGATACATCAGCATGTTGCGGGCGATGTGCGGCAGCGTATAGGTGAAAAAGGGCAGGATGAAAATATCCGTATCCCAGAAGACATGCCCCCGATACCCCAGTCCGCTGAGCGTCTTGGCCCCGATGCTCACCCGCTCGTCGTGTTGCGGCGCGGCGACCAGTAACTGAAACAGGTAGAAGCGCAGGGCCAGTTGCGCCTCGTCGTCGCCTTCGATGAGCACGTCGGTTTCGTTCCACAGGTCGCGCCAGGCGCGCACCTGAGCGGCCCGCAGTGCTTCGTAGGATAAGCCATCCAGCGCGGCCAGCGCCCGCCCGATCACGTCGGCGGCATCCGGCACAGCGTCGCGACTGACGGTGTAGCTGATCAGCTTATCGAGTTGCAACGTCTGTCCGGCGTCCAGGTGCTCGTTCACCATCAGGCGCGGGTGACCAGGGCAGAGCTGACACTGGGCGGATGCGCCAGTCGAGACGCTCAGCGCAGCGGCGGCGGCCAGTTCCAGCCCGCTGTGACGGGTACGGCTGTGCAGCCAGATCGTGCCGTTCTCCGCCTGGCCTTGCCCCAAGTGATCCCAGTGCACGATGTCTTCGTTGGTGACATGGCCGTTCAGGCCAGTTGACACGGCGATCTGACAGGGTTGGTTGACGGCGGTGATCAGCACGCGCAGCGCGCCAATGTGCTCGTGCGTGTAGCTAGCGAAGCGCTCGAAGGTCAGGTCGAGCAGCGCGCCGGAGGGAGCCTGCCAGCGCACCATGCGGCGCAGGATGCCCTGCCGCAGGTCGAGCCAGCGCCCGGAGGGAGCCTGCCAGCGCACCATGCGGCGCAGGATGCCCTGCCGCAGGTCGAGCCAGCGCTCGCTGTGCAGGCAATGCCCCTCATCCAGCCGGAAGGGGTGCCCGTCCACTGTGAGGCTCAGATCGAGCCAGGCCGGGAGGTTGGCCAGCTCGGTGAAGAAGACCGGCACATCGTCGAACACGCCATGCGCCAGCGTGAGGGGGTGATCGCCGGGATAGCCCTCTTCCAGGCTGCCGCGCGTGCAGAAATAGCCGTTGCCGATGGTGAAGACCGTTTCCAGGTGATGCTGGCGCTCAGCGTCGAAGCCATCCTGGCTCACCGTCCAGACCGGATCGCGGCGTGCGGCAGCCTGCAGATCGGCCAGGCTCAGCCCGACCAGGCTTTCGCGGCGTGGCACCGGCCCGAAGCGCGCTTCGATCTCGGCGAAACGCCCGACAGGCCCCAGCGCCAGACAGGGCATCCCCGCGTTGAGCGCCGCTTCGATGCCCGCCGCCGCATCCTCGACGACCAGGCATTCATCAGGGCGCAGGCCCATTCGCGCTGCGGCATAGCGGAAGAGGTCGGGGGCGGGCTTCTGGCGAGTGACGCTGCTCCCATCGGCCAGAGCAGCCAGCCGGTGGGCGATGCCCAGTCGTTCGACGACGGTACGGGCGTTGCGGCTGGCCGAAGCGATGGCATAGCGAACGTTCGCTTCGTCGAGCGCATCGAAGAGCGCCGCCACCCCTGGCAGCAAATCGGCGGGCGTCACCGTCTCCAGCAGTTCCTGATAATAGCGATTCTTGCGGGCCATCATCTCTTCCAGGCGCGCTTCGTCAACCTGCCGCCCCTTGAGCAGCCGCAGCAACGATTCGCGCCGCGATACACCGCGCAGGTGCTCATTGTCGGCGCGGGTGAAGGGCACGCCTTCTTCGTCGGCCAGGCGCTTCCACGCCTGGTAGTGGTATTCGGCGGTGTCGGTGATCACACCGTCCAGATCGAAAATGAGCGCTTTGATCGTGTTGGCCATGATGAACGCTACCTGGGCCGGTATCCCCGGCTGGAGTCACGGATAACCAGTTCGGGAGGCACCAGCACGTGCAACTCGCTCTCGCTGGGCCTGTCCCCTTCGAAAAGTCGCACCAACAATTGCACTACCCGCTGCCCGATCTCCCACACTGGCTGACGCAGCGTGGTCAGGCCGGGCAACAGGTACGAGAGCAACGGCGTATCGTCGAAGCCAGTCACGGCCACGTCGCGCCCCACCTGTAGCCCGCGCTCCTGAATCGCCTGGACTGCGCCGACAGCGATCAAGTCATAGACTGTCACGATGGCGGAAGGACGGCGTTCGGAAGGCAGGTCGAGCAGGGTGTGGGCCGAAGCGTAGCCGTAATCGTACTGCCCAGCGCCGCGCCGCACCCAGGCGGGGTCAACAGGCAGGCCGGCGGCCTCCATGGCCTCCCAATAGCCTGCCAGGCGATCGGTGCCCACGCGCGATTGTTCGGGCCAGCCCAGAAAGGCGATGCGTTGATGCCCCTGTTCCAGCAGATGTTCCACTGCCTGGCGGATGCCCGCGCGACCGTCCACGTCTACATAGGGGAAGGGGGAACCATCGCTCTGGGCACGCCCAAAAGCCACCAGCGGCACCCCCAGGCGCTCCAGCACCGGGATACGCGGATCGTCGAATTCCAGGTCGGAGAGGATGAAGCCATCCACGCGACCGCTGCGCACCAACTCTTCGTAGGGTCGGTACAGGTCTGGCCCCTGGTGATAGGGGAAGAGCAGGATATGATAGCCGAGCCGCTCGGCGGCATTGACGATGCTCTGCTCGAACTCTTCCAGGATGGGGTTGATATAGCGCTCGTGTACGGGCTTCCAGGAGTAACCGATCAGGTGACTGGTCTGCAGGCGCAGGCTGCGAGCGGTGATGTTGGGGCGATAGCCTAGCTCTTCGACCGCCTGCTGCACGCGGGCGCGCACTTCGGGCGTTACCTGAATCTGGTTGCGAAGGATTTTGGAGACGGTCTGGTAACTGACCCCGGCGCGGCGGGCTACATCTTTAAGGGTGACCCTGTTGGCCATGTCAAAGACCTGACCGGCTAAAGAATATTTCCCTGAGAGTTGTTTAGGCGAACGTTCGCCTTACTCTCATTAAACAGGATTTTGGTCCTGATGTCAAGTAGGTCGAAGCTTGAGGTGTATGCCTGGTTTGGGGCAGCATTCACCACCGAGGCACAGAGGCCACAGAGCAAGTCACAGAGTTTTGCCATCTTTCTCCTGTGCACCCTCGGTGTCTCTGCGGTTCAAGACCATTGCCCCAATACTGAAATGCACCCCTGCGGCGAGGGCTTGACTCGTACTGCAAATGATGGTATCATGTTGATATGATTGCTCAATCACGCAATCGCGCAACTTAGCAACGGAGGACAGCATGATCCGCCTGTCCGGCGTGTTCGAGGTAGCCTCTGGCTTCGCTCCCGCCCCTGTTCTTTCCAGTCCGCTGCAAATCCTGGTCGTTGACCGCGTCAACGGCCCGGCAGATGTCCTGTTCGACACCATCCGCCTGCTGATGGGATCGGCGGTCGAGATCACCCTGGTAGCCGAACCTGGCGATGCGCTGCACGCCCTGGACACCTGGGCGTTCGACCTGTTGGTCCTCGGCCTGGACGCTCAACGCCCGCTGCAGATGGCGCTGTTGCCGCACTTGCGGGCGCGCGCCCCTCAAGCGCCGCTGCTGGTCATTGGCCGCGCCATGTCCGACGAGACGGTGCGGCGTGCCCGGCGCTTTGGAGCGATGGACGCGCTCGAACTGCCGCAGCGCGCCGCCGATCTCAGGGCCTTGATTGCCCGGCTCTGGCAGGAGTATCTGCTCGCCGCGTGAGCGCCTCCGCCCATTGACAGGCACCGCGCACACCTTTACCATCTAAAGCAACCGTCCATCTGGTAGAAGAACGAACCCATGCCCCTGGAAGTCATCGAAAGTACCGACCCGCTGGCCAACCTGATCCGCTTCGAGACCTCGGCGGTCTTCGAGATGCTGATCAGCCTCAACATTCTGCTGACGCCGGAACGTCGGCCAGAATGGTGTGCGCAGGCGCGCGCGGCGCTGGCCCCTGATCTGCTAGAGGAACTGGAAGCGCTCTACAGACCGTACTGGAATGGTTTTTTCTTCTTCGAACTGGCCATTGACTATCCCGATCATGACGACGTGCCCGGCTTCATTCAGCATGTGCGCACCATGTCGCCGGAGCGCTTCGTCTTCTATATGGTCGGGCGCATCGTGCCTCCTGAAGTGATCGTTGGCACCGGGCTGGATGTCGAGAAGCTGAGCGCCGCGCTCGACGCCACCCCCTACGAGCAGGGCTGCATCTGCCGCGAAGTACCTATGGAAGCCATCCTGGCCGACGTGCCGGGCTTTCAGGCGCGGCTGACCGACCTGTGGCAACGCTACTGGGACGAGTTCTTCCACACGCAGATTCCCGTGCTGCGCCCGCACTGGGAACAGGGTCTGCAAGACAAACGCGCCCTGCTCTCTCGCCTGGGCGGCATGGGCCTGTTCGAGCACGTCACCGGGCGCAACGAGCTGATGCCGCCGCTGCCGCCCCATCATCCTGTGCGCGAGGTAGTGTTCATCCCCATCTTTTTGGCCGGTTCGCCTGTCTACCTGTTCTACGGCTACGGCAACATCACCGTGTTGTTCGACAGCGAGCGCACCGAGGCGCGCATGGCGCAGATCGCGCAGAACAAGGAGCGCGCGCTGGAAGTTCTGAAGGCGCTCAGCGACAGTTCGCGCCTGGACATTCTGCGCCTGATCGCACAGCAGGAAGGCCGCATGAACGGCAAACGCATCGCGGCTAAGCTCAAACTTTCCCCTTCCGCAGTATCCCGCCATCTGGCACAGTTGCGCGACGCTGGCGTGATCGTTGAAGAGACGCGCGACAACCGCAACATCACCTACCGCCTGCAGCGCGAAACGCTCACCGGCCTGCCCGATCGTCTGCTGGATTTCCTGTATCACTGAGCAGGGGAAAAGTTCGTCAGGCGCGACGGGCCGTGCCTTCCTCCCGCACGGCTTTTTTGCGTCCCACAGGCAGGGCGCTCACTTGAGCACAGGCGTAGGCGTGCGCGTGTAGCGCGGGGGCAGGAAGGGCGTCGGTGAAGGGGTAGGTGTCGGCGTCGGCGACCACGTCGGCGTGAAAGAAGCGGTCGGCGTAGGGGTGCGCGTGGGCGACGCCGTCCAGGTGGGCGTTGGCGTGCGCGTCGCCGTCGGGGTAGGTGTGAGGGTCGGCGAGGGTGTCGGGGTGCGCGTCGCCGAGGGCGTGCGCGTCGGCGACGCGGTGAAGGTAGCCGTAGGCGAGGCGGTGGCGCTGGGAGGAAAAGTCGGCGTCATGCTGGGGGTGGGCGTGCCCGACGGCGCGGGCGTCGCGCTGGGCGTCGCGGAAGGCGTGGCCGTAGGCAGCAGCGGGGTCGGCGTCGGCGTGGCAGTGAACGGCGGCGGCAGGGTGGCGGTGGCCGTCGGGGACTGCGCCAGCAGGGGTGTCCTGGTGATCGTCTCCAGCAGGCTCAGGTCGCCCGGATCGAGCGGCAGGGTCGGCGTAGGCGGGGCAGGTGTGGCGCTAAAAAACAGCGTCGCCCCTTCCGGCGACGCTGTTTGCACTGCGGCGGCTACTGCGTCAGACGCCGGAAGCGTGCTGCTGAGGGCATCTCCGGCGGGCGTGGGCACCTCCGCGCCAGCCAGAATGAACGTATAGTCGAACAACTCTCCGCGTCCGCCCAACACTCCCTGTGGCTGATTGTTGACGGTCAGGCGCAGGCCGGCGGCGTTGTTGGTGCGCACGCTGACGCTCTGCTGACCGGTGTAGTTGAGGATTTCGCCGGTGCGGGCCAACCCTTCATACTGCACCACGCCGTCGGCAACGATGCGCACCCAACTGGGCTGCGCGATCTCGATCAGCACGTTGACGCTGGTGCCAGTGATGGTGGGCGGGCTAAAAGGTGTCTCCGGCTCGGCGGGCACAGCGGGCGTCTCACCCTCTTGCAGAGCGGTTTCGGCAACCGCCTCGGTGGGAGTAGGCACAGGGGTATCGGCTGGGGTGAGAGAAGCGCCACCCGCCAGACCCGACTGAGTTGGCGTGTTCCGCGTTTCGACCAGGCTGTCAATCAGGCGCGTACCGCCCAGGATCAGCGCGACGACGATCGCACCAGAGAGCACAACAGCCAGCGCATTGCCCAGCATGCCACGGCGGGCGCGTCCGCGGCGCGGCGCAGTCGCTGCCGGAGTCGGGGGAACAGGCCAGCCGTTTCTGTCGGACGTGACGCGCTTCGCGCGGCGGGCTTTGCGCCCCTGGCTGGCAGCGTCACTCTCCAGTTCGCGCAGCAGCAAGTCGAGGTCCAGCCCCAGGTAGCGGGCATAGTTGCGCAAGAACCCCTGAGCCTGTACCGGGGTCATGCTCGAATAATCGCCCGCTTCCAGCGCTTCGAGATACCTGGCGCGGATGCGGGTGGCCTGCTCTGCGTCGGCCAGGGTCAGCTCTTTGGCTTCGCGGGCCGCGCGCAAGCGCTGACCCAGCGCCTGAGGATCGCTCACACTGCCTGCTCCAAACCTCTCACGGGATACGCACCGCTGACTATAGCAAAAAGCGAGTGAACGTCAAATACATTCGCTGCCTGAATTGCGTAATAGCCACTCAGAGCGCATTGGACGAAAACTGCCCTCGTTTGGCGAGCCTGATGATGCGGCAGGGCCGAAAACAGCTGATCCATATTCCCTCTGCTTCAAAGATTTTTCATAGTAATTTCGAGAACAGCTAAATCTTGATTCTCTCTTCGATCAGCATAGCGGTTTATCCTGACTACTGTCGTCCTAAGAGTCGAGGAGGGAATACCTATGTACGCGCTTATGAAATCAAGACTCGCGTGTTTACTCATGGCAGTGCTCATGGTAGCTGCAGGAGCAGAAGCGCTCTATGCCCAAGAAGGACCGCAAGTTCTCACTCTTGAGGCGCGCGCAGTACTGCCCGCTGCCACCTTCTCCGAAGGCCCTGCTACAGGCGCAGGTATAAGCTCTTCCTTTGGTTACACTGTCCCCTTTGCCAGTCCACCTGTTCAGGGTTTCAGCGCTGTGTTGCCAGCCGGCGACGGCACATGGTATGTGTTGTCGGACAACGGTTTTGGCTCCAAGTACAACAGCGCAGATTACCTGCTGCGCTTCTATGAAGTACGTCCTGATTGGGACAAAGGTACAGTGGAAGTGTTGGGGTTCCGGCAGTTGAGCGATCCCAACCGTGTTGTCCCTTGGCCCATCGTCAATAACGATACCGCAGATCGTGCGTTGACTGGTGCGGACTTCGACATCGAGTCGTTTCGCATGACCCCCGATGGCACTTTTTGGTTCGGCGACGAATTCGGCCCCTACTTGCTGCATACAGATGCCCAAGGTGTATTGCTCGAAGCTCCTATCCCAACACCCTATCCTGAACTGCTAGCCGAGGCATCCCGTGGTCTACCCTTCGTCCAGTCGCCAGAACATCCCGACTTTGCTGGTCTGCCTGACCAAGACGCGCGCCGCGCTGCCGCTAACCTGCCCAGCAGTCGCGGTTTTGAAGGGATGGCCCTGAACACCAGCGGCACTCATCTTTACCCGTTGCTAGAAGGGGCTATGGTGGAGGCCGCTCAGCCAACCCATCTGCTCCTACAGGAATTTGAGCTAACAAGCAAAGCCTACACCGGTCGTTTTTGGTTCTATCCTCTTTCAGGATCGAGCCACGCCATTGGCGATATGACGGCTATCAATGATCAGGAATTTCTGATCATCGAGCGCGACAGCGAAGAAGGCACCGAAGCTGCCTTCAAGCGCGTCTACCAAGTTAACCTCGGTGAAGTGGAAGAGGACGGCCACACTCTGCGCAAGACCTTGGTGGCCGATCTGATGGCGATCTACGATGCCAAGGGCCTCACTGCGGCAGAAGAAGGGGCTGTTGGCCTGGGGCCAGTCTTTCGCTTCCCCTTCGTCACTATTGAATCAGTCTACCCGGTTGATGCGGATACCCTGCTGATCATCAATGACAATAACTTTCCCTTCAGTAGCGGTCGCCGCCCGGGCCTGGCTCCAGACGACAACGAATTCATCCTGATCACCCTGCCTCAGCCTCTCAATCTGGAACAATAGTTCCGCCAGAAATTATACCGAGTGCCTACGGGTAACCCTAGGCACTCGGTATGCGTCTCTGCTATCCGGCTCTATGTGGATAACAAGGCTTGTACATCACCCGTGAACCGGCGCAAAAAAACGCGCCACTCCCGCACGTCCTGAGCCGTTAGCGGCGGCAGGGGCGGGATGACGTCGGGCGATTGCAGGTGTTCGTAGGGCGGGCCATCGTAAGCCTCGATGGTGCGCTGCGCGGTGCAGGTGGAGCATGTCGCTCGCAGCAGCCACTGCTCGTGATGATGCTGCGCCACCTGCACATCTTCCGCGCTGTAACCGGTGCCGCAAGAGTGACAGGCCAGATGCCTGGTCACAAAAGCGATCAACTCCAAGGCCGCGCCGGATTGCGCGTCATCCACACGCATAGATGAGTGACCGTGCGGACACGGTCAGTCTGCCAGCCCCTCGTCAACCGCCGCTTCGTCGGCGGATGCTTCGCTAGCAGATTCCTCCTCTACGATCGTGCTGACAGTCTGAATGCCCTGCAGACTCTCTACCGGCTGCCCCGCCAGATAGGCTGGTACTTCCTCTTCGCGGATCACCACGATGCGCAGCACCGGCGAGATATTTGCACCCAGGCGTACCGGCACTTCGTGAATACCCAGTTCGCGGATGGGGCGCTCGCTGATACGGCGACGGTTGATGTCCACGCCGGTCTTCTCGCGTAGCGCATCGGCGATGTCGCGGGTGGTGATGGAACCATACAGCTTACGGTTCTTGCCAGCCTTGACGCCGAAGACCAGTTCCACGCCATGAATCTTCTGCGCGGCCTCGTTTTCCATGGCGCGCAGTTCTTCGCGGTGTTTGGCCGCCGACTGGATCAGGTGCTGATTGGCACGCAGCGCGCCGGGCGTCGCCTTGACCGCCAAGCCACGGGGGATGAGATAGTTGCGGGCGAAACCATCCGCCACTTCCACCACATCACCGGCGACCCCGTGCTTGTAGACGTATTCTTTGAGTATGACCTTCATCTTCTGTTTCCTCACCCAGGGTTGGTGCAGGGCGCTATCATACCGCAATCCGTTGGTGAAATCTAGGGTTGATCCGCGCTCAGCTTGCCCCCGGCGCGGCCATGGCGCACCGCCACGATCTCGGCGATGATGCTCAGCGCCACCTCTTCCGGCGTTTTGCCGCCCAGGTCCAGGCCGATCGGGGTGTGAATGGGCGGGAGCTGACTGAGATCGAAACCGCTCGCGCGCGCCCGCTCGGCTCGCTCGGCGGCACGCTGACGCTTGCCGATCGCGCCCAGGTAGGCGATGCGACGACCGGCCAGCGCGTGCAACAGCGCGTCCTCAAAGCGCGGCTCGTGATTGAGCGAGACGACGAACGTCCGCGCATCCACCCCCACCCGCGCGATCACCTCCTGCGGCCACAGCGCCAGCACTTCGTCGGCGTCGGGATGCCGGTCGCGCGCAGCGAAAGCCGGTCGGGCGTCGCTGACTATGGTGCGAAACCCCAGGATTTTGGCGAAACGCACCAGCGGTACGGCGATCTGTTCCGCGCCGAAGATCAGCAGCGTCGGCGGCGGCAAGACCGGCTCCAGTAAGGCCACCCGCCCGCCAGGATAGGTCACCGACTGCGGTTTTTCGCCTTCCAGCACAGCGAGCGCATCGCGCACCACCTCATCGGGCAGGGGGAGCGTGGCGCTGCCATCCGGCCAGACACAGGCGTGCAGCGGCGCGGGATGCAGCGGTTCGTTGGGCGAACACAGGGTGACGTTGACGCGCGTCTGCGGGGCAGTGAGTTGCTCCAACAAGGCCACATCCAGGCACTCGACCAGCACGTCAATCTGTCCTTCGCAGTTCAGCCCGATCTCGATCAGGGGGTTTTCGACGTGCTTGTAGTGCAGCATCAGCGGACCGTCGCCTGCCAGCACGTCCTGTGCAGCCTCGTAGACATCCGTCTCGACACAGCCGCCGCTGACCATGCCCACGAAGCGATTGGCGCTGGTGATGAACATGCGCGACCCCAGCGGCTGGCTCGACGAGCCGCGAATGCGCACGATGGTGGCCATGGCCACCTTTTCTCCGGCGGCCAGCCATGTTGCCGCCTGTTGAGTGAGTTCCTCAGTCATTTCGAGTCTTGAGTCTGGAGTATAGAGTCTGGAGTGCGTTTGACCCCTTCGGTTCCCGATTTACCCATCAGTCTTCTGGGGCGCGCCCTCTCAGCGGGGTCTGCCTCTATTCCCCACTCTCCCCTCCCACCGGCGGCGCGTTGAACTGCGCCCGCTCCTCAGCCGTCAATTCGCGCACCCGGCAACAGACATTGGCGTAGCGCAGCAGATCGGCGGTTGCCTGCCAGGTTTGCCAGATGCGCGCCGTGCCGTCACTGCTAGCCGTGACGCTGTGCAGACCGTCCGGCGACCAGGCCACGCTGCGCAGCCCGTCGCTATGCCCCTGCAAGATCAGCAGCTCGTTGCCAGTTGCCGCGTCCCACAGGCGCGCCGTGCGATCTTCGCTGGCGGTCAGGATGCGCTTCCCGTCCGGTGACCACGCCCCGGCATTCACCGCATCAGTGTGACCCGCCAGCGTCGCCAGCAGCGCGCCGGTTGCGGCATCCCACACCCTGGCCAGGCCGTCGTCACCAGTGCTCAGGAGCGCCGCGCCGTCCGGCGAAGGGATGACGCTCAGCACTGCGCCCCCGTGCGCCGACAGGCTCATGATCTCAGTGCCGGTGTGAGCGTCCCACAGGCGCACCGTCCCATCGCGCCCGGCGGTGATCAGGCGCGCGCCGTCCGCCGCCCAGCCGACATACTCCACCGTGCCGGTATGCCCGCTGAGCGTCAGCACGCTGACAGATGTTGCGCCGCTGACATCCCATACGGTCGCGGTGCGCCGCACGGCGACGATCAGGCGCGTTTCGTCGGGCGACCAGGCGGCGGCGCTCACCTCCCCGCCCAGATCGGTCAGGGCGAAGACGGGCGAGCCGTCCGCAGCCGACCAGCCGCGCACCTGCCCATCGCTCGTCCAGGTGAGCAGACGCGCCCCGTCGGCGCTCCAGGCCGCCCCGTTGACGCGCCCGCTGTGAGCCAGGGTGATCAACCGTGCGCCGGTGACGGCGTCCCACACGCGGGCGGTATTGTCCCACGACCAGGTGAGGACGCGCGCACCCTCCGGCGACCAGCGCGCGCCGGTGATCCAGCCCTCGTGACTCAGGGAGAGCAGCGCTGTGCCACTGGCGGCATCCCAGATGCGCGCCGTGCCATCGCGCGACCAGGTGAGGACGCGCAGCCCGTCGGCGCTCCAGACCGCCCCGTTGACCCAATCCGCATGGCGCAAGGTGAGCAAGGCACTGTCCGGGCGAGCGTCCCACAGGCGCGCGCTGCCGTCGTCGGCGGCGGTGAGCAAATAGGCCCCATCTGGCGACCAGACTACATCGTTGATGTCGTCGGAATGCCCGCGCACAGCGAAGAGCATCTCTCCGGTCACCGCGTCCCAGACATACACGACGCGGTCGCGTCCGGCGGTGACCAGGCGCGCCCCATCCGGCGACCAGGCCACACCGGTCAGGGCGTTGACATGACCGGCCAGGGTGAGCGTCTGCGCGCCGCTGATCGCGGTCAGGGCGCGTGTGGTCTGGCCCGTGACGGCGGTCACGGCCCACACGCGCGCGGTTTCGTCGGCGCTGGCAGAAGCCAGGCGTGTTCCGTCGGGCGACCAGGCCACGCGGTTGACCGCGCCGCTGTGCCCTTCCAACACGGCCAGCGTCTCGCCGGTGCTGGCATCCCACAGGCGCACCGTGTTGTCGCGGCTGCCGCTGGCGAGCAGCGCTCCATCTGGCGACCAGGCCACGCTGCTCACCCAGGCCGTGTGTCCGCTCAACGTGCGCAGCAACGCGCCCGTGCTGGCATCCCAGATCATCACCAGCGCATCCGCACCAGCGGTAGCGATCTGCGCTCCATCGGGCGACCAGGCGATATCGGTCACCCAGTCCGTATGCCCGACCAGCGTGAGCAGCGGCTCACCGGTGACGGGATTCCAGATGCGCGCCGTGCGATCCCAACTGGCGGTCGCCAGGCGCTTTCCGTCCGGTGACCAGGCCGCCCCAGAAACCGCCGCCGTATGACCGACCAGGCGGATCAGAGGCTGAGGGCTGCTGGCCGCCTCCCACAGGGCCACGCTGTTGTCGGCTCCGGCAGTAGCGATCTGCGTCCCATCCGGCGACCAGACCCCGCGCAGCACCGCGCCAGTATGCCCGCCCAGGATGCGCCGCGCCCGGCTGGTCTGCACTGCTGCTCCCAGGGCGCGGTCGGCCTGCCAGACGTAGGGGAAGCGTTCCAACGCTTCCAGCGCCAGCAGGACGCCGCGCTCCGGATACGCGCCGAACAATTCGAGCTGCGCCTGTGCCGCCAGACCGATGGCCTGCGCGCGATTGCGGGCGTCTTCGGCGGCCTGACGGGCGGCCAGCGCCTCGGCGGCGTTGGCATCGGCACGCTGACGGGCGTCTTCGGCGCGGATGTACAGCACCAGCGACAGCACCAGCAGGGCCACGATCACACTGACCACGGCGCTGATCACGGCATTGCGCTGCTGGCGGCGGCGTTGAGCGCGGCGGCTGGCCTGAATGTACTCGATATGCAGGTCGGTAGGCCGGTTGCGCTGCTTGGCCAGGCCCGCGGCCAGCCACGCCTCGGCTTCTTTGAGCGCATTGCCGCTCAGCAACAGGCTGCGGTCGCGGTGACGGTCTTGCCAGTTGCGGGCGCGCACCAGCAGGCGCGTATGCTCGCGCACGTAGGCCAGGTCGGTGTCCAGTGCGTCGAGCAAGGCGGTGAAAGCCTTTTCGAAGTCATCTTGCTCGCGGATAAAAATCCAGTTGTGCGCATTGATGGTAGGATGCAGGCGCTTCTCGTCCGCCTCGTCGGTGATGGGGCGGTGCAATACCGGCATGATGCGTTTGTGGTGTTGCGCGGCGTAGTCAATTTCTTTGAAACAGGTCACCGATCGCGCCGAGTCCGGACTGATGACGAATACAAATGCGTCTGCGCCCTCGATGCCCGCGCAGATTTCGCGCCACCAGTCTGCCGAGAGGGGAATGTCTTCCCAGTCTACCCAGGCGTCGCGCCCATGCGCGGCCAGTGCTTCGTGCAGCCGGCGCACGAAGTCGGTGTCTTCGCGCGCATAGGAGATGAACACTTCGCCAGGCATGGCGGCCTCCGCCTCTTTCCCGCCCCTGCGACGGACGGACGATCGGTGCTGCTTGACGGCGTTTACCCTATTTTGGCGGGATCACCTGTCCAGCGGCAAATCACCGCGCGGGCGGGGGCACACCGCGCGCAGCCAGCCCCGGCGCGGGCCGCCATGAGGGGCTGTCGTTCCACGAGTCGCGGGGCGTCACGCGCAGTGGATTGCTCCCGTCGGCCAGCATGACGTAGATCGCGCCGACGCCATCACGATCGGAGATGAAAGCGATCTGCGTGCCATCCGCCGACCACTCCGGCCACCAGTCATTCGACGGCGTCGTCGTCAGGCGGCGCTCGCCCGAACCGTCGGCGTTGACAACGTAGACCTCGAACTGCCCGTCGCGGTTGGACTGAAAGGCGATGCGCGTCCCGTCAGGCGACCAGGCCGGGAAACCATCGTGGCCGGGGCTGAAGGTCAGGCGCACCACCTGACTGCCGTCCGCGTTCATGACGTAAATCTCTTCGTCGCCGGAGCGCGAGGAGCTGAAGGCAATGCGGGTGCCGTCCGGTGACCAGGCCGGGTTACCGCTATTCGATCCTGGGCCAGTCAGGCGTTGCACATTGCTCCCGTCGTCGTTCATTACATAGATTTCACCCGTCCCGTCGCGGTCGGAAGAAAAAGCGATGCGCGTGCCATCCGGCGACCAGGTGGGATGATACTCGTTGGCCGGATGACGGGTCAGGTTGCGCACGTTGCCCCCGTCAGCATCCATGACGTAAATGTCATTGTTCCCGTCGCGATCGGAATAGAAGGCGATGCGCCCGCTCTCTGGGGACCAAGCCGGATCGCGGTCGTTGGCATCATTCGCCGTCAGGCGGCGAGCCAGGCCAGTCTGCACATCCATGACGTAAATTTCGCGGTTACCGTCGCGCTCCGACACGAAGGCGATCTCCCCCATACCGCCGCCGAAAGGCGTGGCCGTTGGCGGCAGGAACGGCGTCGGCGAAGGCGAGAAGGGCGTGATGGAAAGCGGCACCGGCGGAGTCGGGCTAGGCGGCTGTTCGCCTGCAGCGCTGGCGGGCAAGGCGACGCGGAAGCCCAAGACACCGATGGCGTAGTCGGGGTAGTTCCCGCCCTGGTAAAAGGCCCGCGCATAGGACACCTCGTCGTGCCAGGAACCGCCGCGCACATTGTGCATGTCGCCATAGGGCGGGCCGGTGGGATCGAGCACCCCGTCCGCTAGCGAGGCATAATAGTCGCGCCCGTAATACTCGGCTACCCATTCCCAGACGTTACCGGTCATATCGAGCGCACCCACCCACGACGCGCCAGCGGGGTAACTGCCAACGGGCTGTACATCGCCCGCGCAGCCTGTCAGATTGGCCAGGGTACAGTCCGGCGGCGTGTTACCCCAGGGATAGACCCAGCTTTCCGGCCCGCGCGCTGCGTATTCCCACTGCGCGCCGGTAGGGAGCGTGGCTCCCATCCATTCGGCGAACGCCGCTGCGTCGAACCACGAGACCCACGTCACTGGCAGGTTGGCCTGCGCGGGGTCGTCGAAAGCGGTGCGATCGCGCGGGGGAGCACATGCGCCCGCGGTGACGCAGGCGGCGTATTGGGCGTTGGTCACTTCCGTCTGCCCGATCCAGTAGGCACTCAAGCACACCCGACGCACCGGTTTTTCGTCTACATCGCCCTCCTCGCTGCCCATCAGAAAACACCCCGGCGGCACGGCCACGAAGGCCATGCTCTTATAGCTGCTCACCAGGGGTGTCCAGGCGCGGTTGGGGCTGCCTGCTGGGATCAGGGTAGCCTGTGGCGGGGGCGGAAACCGAATCGGCGGCCCTGGCGTGAAGCTCGGCTCCGGCGACGGCGTGACCGTGAACGTGGGCGTGTCCGATGGCGTGACAGTTGCCGTTGGCGTGAGGGTGCTGGTCGGCGTCGGGCTGGGCGTGGGCGTGTCCGTCCAGGCTTCGGCGGTCGCCGTCAGCGCAGCGATGGCCAGCGCCTCGACCGTCGCCGCCAGGTTGGGCGTGGGCGTGTCCGTCCAGGCCGCCGCGGTCTGCGTCAGCCGTTCGGCTACCAGCGCCGCAGTGGTGCCGGCAATGTCAGGTGTCGGCGTGTCGGTCGGGCGCGGCGAAGGCGTGTCGGTTGGCGTTGCGGTCGCGCTCGATGTTGGCGAAGGAGACGGGGACGGTGTGGCCGTGTCAGTCACCGTCGGAGAAGGTGTGGCGCTTGCCAGCGGTTCGGGCGAGACCTGCGTCCCCGTCACCAGCAGCACCAGCCCGCCCGCGACGGTCGACGTCTGACTGGGGATGGCGGTCACGGCGGCAGGCGAGGGGCTGACAGTGAATGTGGGCGTCTCGGTCGCCAGCACGATCAGCCCGCCCGCGACGGTCGACGTCTGACTGGGGATGGCGGTCACGGCGGCAAGCGAGGGGCTGACAGCGAATGTGGGCGTCTCGGTCGCCAGCACGATCAGCCCGCCCGCGACGGTCGGCGTCTGACTCGGCGGAGCGGCGATCGCAGTGGGCGAGGGAGGCTCGTCGCCAGACGGCGTTTCCTTTGCCCCACCTCTCAGGATCAATGCTCCAGCGCCGATCACGACAGCCATGAGCAGCACCAGCGCGCCCCATACCAGCGAGGCACGCCCGCGTGAGGGTGGCTCCCCGGCAGGACGAGGCGCGGTCGGCGTGCGACCCGGCGTAGAAGGTGGCGGAGATGGCGGCTGCGACGGCGTGGAGACGGGCACGAATCGCTCTGGTGTTGGGCGCAGTTCCAGCGGAGCCGTGAAGAACTGCGTTTCTCCGTCGTCCGGCTGGCCCGCGCTGGCCTGGGCAAAAGCCTGGGCGAAAGCCGTCACCGTGGGAAAACGGTCGGCGGGAGACTTGGCCATCGCCTGCGTCAGGGTCGCCGCCAAAGCCGGAGGCAGGCCGGGGCGCAACAGGTGCGGCGGCGGGGGCGGCTCGTTGAGATGTTTGTGCATCAGCCCGTAGGGCGTCGGGGCCTGAAACGGCACCTGGCCGGTGAGCAACTGAAAGATCGTCACCCCCAGCGCGTACTGATCGGTGGCCGGTGTGGGCGGCTCGGCGCGCCATTGTTCGGGAGCCATATAGAGCGGCGTGCCGATGACCGCACCGGTAGCGGTCAGGGCGCTGGTGTGTTCGAGCAGCTTGGCAATGCCGAAGTCCACCAGAAAGGCGTTGCCGTGCGCGTCGAACATGATGTTACTGGGCTTGACGTCACGGTGGATCACACCCTGACGATGCGCATAGTCGAAGGCGTCGGCGACCTGGGCCAACAGGCGCGCGATCTCGCTCAGCGACGGCAGCGGCCTGCCGGTGACCTGGCGCTGCGTCATGCGGTCGGCCAGGGTGCCGCCCGTCAGCAGGCGCATGACAATATAGCTGGTGCCCCCCTCGACGCCGTAGTCGTAGATGGGGATGATGTGCGGGTGCTCCAGCGAGGCCGCCGTCTCGGCCTCGCGGGTGAAGCGGGCGATGTAATCGGGATCGGTGGCGAGCGCAGCGGGCAAGACCTTGACAGCTACGGCGCGCTTGAGCGCCCGCTGATAGGCCCGGTAGACTGCGCCCATGCCGCCCCGACCAAGCAGTTCCTGCAATTCATACTGGCCCAGCACCTGGCCGGAGAGATCGTGCGCGTCCATGGGCACTCCACAAGCAGTGATCTTGATCACTCGGCAATCAGCAGTATAACAGCAAGTTTAGGTTATGCCCAACCGGGCGTCTTCTGAGAGCATTTGCTTTTGGGGCAATCTTGAACCGCGGAGACGCAGAGGGCGCAGAGGAGAGAGCAAGAAAGCTCTGTGTCTCTCCATTCGAATGGGGGGCCAGCCGAGCGTAGCGAGGCGGGGGATGACGGCCAAATCCGCTCGACACCCTCTATTGAGGGGCGGGCAGGGACAACCGCCCCATTTTTTACTAGAAAACATCAACTTTTTTACAGCCCCCCGCTTGACAGACTGTTGTCAATTTCCCTACACTGACTTTAGTCATGTTGAACAGGCTACAGGAATGTCATGAGGATCAGCAGACCAGGCTCTGACACGAGCAAAGGAGGGACGGGCCAAGCGTCATATGGCATCTTCGGGCGGGGCATCCCCGCCTGACGACTGCGCGAAGGTAGACCGCGAGACCGCGCATCAGTGAACCGAAAAGGGAGGTCAACATGCCTTTCATGGGGAAGATTCAGGCCGACTACGATGAGTTGGCCGCCATCAGCAATGAGTTTCTGCAAGAAGCAGCGGGCGTCGAACAGCTCACCACTCAGATCATGAACCTGGTAGGCCAACTGGAGAGTGGGGGCTGGATCGGGCGCGGGGCCGATGCCTTCTACAACGAGATGCACGACCTGGTCGAGCCGGGCTTGCAGCGTCTGGCGCGCGCCCTGGAAGACGCGGGCAACGCCGTCCGGCAGATCAACAACATCATCTCGCAGGCCGAGCAGGAAGCCAGCTCGCTCTTTGGGCGACGTTGACAGGGGCAGAGGGTGGGCGCGCTTAAGCTCGCGCCAGCCATAAGGAGGTCGCTATGCCAGACGTACAAATGGATTATGACCTGATGGAAGATATGGCCCGCCTCTTCCGTGAGGGCGCTCAGCACATGGAAGACCTGCGGCGTTCCATGCAGAATATCGCTTCCAGGCTGGAAAACGGCGCTCTACTGGGTCGGGGGGGTGACGCACTTGCTCAGGCGCTGCGCAACAACCTCAATTCGCGGATCGCAGCCTTGCAAGACAAACTGGAAGAACTCTCGATGGACGTGTACGGCGCGCTGGTTGACCTGCGCGATGGCGACACGGAAGCCGCCAGCCGGTTCAAGGGCTAAAGCGAGGTGAGCCATGTCGATTTTTAGCTGTGTCATGGGTGACGTACAGGATGTGGTCAACCAGGTGATCCAGCAGGCCAACCTGGTAGAAGAGGTCGCCGGGGGCATCCGCAACGGCATGAACCCCATTGTGGGCGGTGCCTGGACGGGCCAGGGCGCGCAGGCCTTCATCAACGAAGTGCAGACGCGCCTGATCCCCGAAATCATGGCCCTGATCGCGTCCATCATGGGTTTTGGTGGCGGCATCACCTCGGCGCTGGACATCATCCAGCAGGCTGACAACGATGTCTTCAACGTCGTCGGTCAGGTCACCGATATCTTCGACTCGATCTTCTAGCGCCAGCGCCACGGCGGAGCGCAAACCAAGTGATCTAAGGAGGACAATATGGCCGAAGTATCCATGGATTATGACGCCGTCCAGCGCATGGCCGATGGATTCAGCCGGTCTGCGGACACGTTGCAGGCGGTGAGCCGGGCGCTCGAAGTAGCCATCGCCGTCCTGAAAGCCTCGGCTTTCATAGGGCTGGTAGGCAACATGGCGCTGGCCCACTACCTAGAAGGGATCAAGCCCAACGTGGATCGCCTGGCGGCCACGTGCGAAGAGCTGAGCCTGGACCTTATCGGGGCGATCATCAGCCTGCGCGATGGGGACTATTCCGGCTCGCAGCGGTTCGTCTAGACTGTGCCCTGTGCGCACAATATCACGGCTGGCGCTCGCCCAAAACGGGGAGCGCCAGTGTTTTTCAACCCAGCAACGCCGAGAGCATGATCAACACGATGGTCGCCAGGGCGATGAGGATGACGGCAACGAGGATGCGCCGGTTGAGCGAGCGTTTCTTTTCCGGCGGGACTTCGCCGAACTTAGTGCGCAGCAGCTTGGCGAAGGCGCGCACGTCCTGGTAACGCTGTTCTGGCGCGCGCTGAATGGCCATGTGCACGATCTGCTGAATGTCCTCGGCCAGGTCGGTGCGTTCCAGGGGTTGGATCATTCCCGCCACCACTTCCTGGCGCACGTCGGCATCCTTGCGCTGCGCGAAGCGGAACGCCGGATGCCCGGCCAGCATCTCATAGAGCAGCAGCCCCAGCCCGTACACGTCCGATGCATAGCTCACCGGCCCATCGCGCGCGATCAGCTCTGGCGGGGTATAGGCGGGCACGGCGAACTTCTGTACCCAGGCCGGATCAACGGCCCCCACTTCGCCCAGCAACCCCAGATCGAACAACAGCGGGCGCGGAATCCCCTCTTTGTCCGTGCGTACATAGATGGCATCGGGGTTTAGATTGAGATGTAGCACGTTGCCCTTCAGGTGCATGAAAGCGATGGCATCGGCCAGGCTGATCGTCATCCAAGCAGCGTGCTGATACCACGGCTGCGGGTTCTGCAACAACAGGTCGCGCAGGAACTCCCCTTCGGCGTGCGCGAACACCTCGTAATATTTGGTCTCGTCCCGAAAGACCGTCTTGCCATAGGGGCGCTGCCGGATATCCAGTTGCCGGTAGGGGGGCTGCAACACGGGCAACATGGGATGCTGTTGATGGGCAGACAGTTCGAGCAACACGCGCGCTTCGCGGCGCAGCAAGTCCTGGCAACCGGGGTGCGCCACCTTCAACAGCACAGGCTGCCCCTCGCGTTCCGCTTCGTACAGGGCCGCCGTGCGCAACACACGCAACAGGCGGGTGATCTTGATGTCGCCCAGCCATTCGCCATAGTCGAAGATCAGCGGCATGTTGCCTGCCGGACAATCCGGTTCCTGGCACCACAGATTGCCGTCAACGGACACACGCTGGCAGACCGTGCAGATGCGCTTCACAGCCTTGCTCCCTATGGACAGTCCCCGCCGGGGCGACGCTCGCCGCAGAGACGCAGAGAACGCGACGAAGGGCGGTATTTTCCCTTCATCAGTTAAGGTACAGCGTTCTCGGATTTGTGTCAAACGCTATTTCAAAATCCAGCATTCGGCGTCAGGCTGTTGTATAATGAGCTTAACATCCCTGCTCCGCCAGTTCCGGAGACCTGCCTCATGCCTGAATTCACCAACCGTCCACCCCGCATTCAGCCCGAACTGCCCTACGGCGAAGTGACTATCCCCGCTCCGCCCGGCAGCGAAACGAGCAGCCGCCAGCAGTTGATTCAGGTCGCGCTGCCGATGATCACGATTATCGGTTACGTGATCGTCAGCGCCAGCGGTCAGGGACGCAGTTTGCTGTTGCTGATCCCCATGGGCATGTCGGTCGTGGCCTCGACGACCGTCGCGCTGATCGCCTTCGCCCGCGCCGCCCGCGAGGAGGCCGAGAAGAAACGCGCCTACATCCAGCGGTTGGGCGAGCTGCGCAAGGAGATGGTCGCGGCACACGACATTCAGCGCCGTTTCTACCTGTACAACTACCCAGAGCCAGACACCGTGCTGCAGATCGCCAGTGACCGGCAGAACAGGGTCAACGGGCTGCGGTTGTGGGAGCGCCGCACGACCGACAGTGACTTTGGCATGATCCGGTTGGGCATCGGCACGCGCCCCTCTACGGTACGCTATGTGCTCAGCACCAGCTCGGCGGACCAAGAATCGCCCCTGATGAAAGACGCCCTCAAGCTTCAGGAAGACTCGCGCTTCGTCACCGATGTGCCGATCACCATCCCGCTGCGTCAGTACGAAAAACCCGATGCCCTCACTGTCCAGGAAGGCGAGGAAGAGGACGGGGAAGCGCGCAAAAGCCCGGCCATGAAAGGGGCCGAAGCGCGCTTTGCCCTGGGCATTGCGGGCAAGCAACGCGCCGAGACCTATCACTTTGTGCGGGCCATGATGGCGCATTATGCCGTCTTCCACGCGCCCACCGACGCCCGCCTGTACGTGGTCGGCTCGCCGGAGGCGCGCGCAGAATGGGAGTGGGCGCGCTGGCTGCCACACTGCAACACTTCCCGCAATCAGCAGGGCACCGGCGATCAGCTCTGCTTCGCCAGGGACAAAGTCCGCCGCTTCTGGGACGATCTGCAGGTGGAATTGGAACGGCGGCAATTGCGGCTGGCCGATCGCGACAGCAGCACAGACCCCACGTTGCCCCATCTGCTGGTGGTAGTGGATGGCATGGACGGCTTCGGCGAAAATTCGCCGCTGGCCGAAGTGCAGGCCGAGGCCGCTGTCTCGATCCTGCTCACGCAGGGGCCACGGCTGGGCGCGTCCATCGTCTTTCTGGTGCCCGACCGTAGCCTGATCCCCAGCGACTGCCGGGCGCTGATCGAAGTCGATCGGGTGGAAAACGGGCGGGTGGCGTTTCGCTACGCCGAGGTGGGCGTCAACACGCTGCGCTATGTGGGCACGGCGGATCAACTGGATGCCGTCCGCGCCGAGCGCGACTGCGCCCGCAAGCTGGCCCCGCTGGCCGTGCGCACCACCTACGGCGCTGACCTGGCGACCGCCGTCAATTTGCTGGAGATGAACGGCGTCGAGACGGTGGACGAAATCCCCATCCTGGAAAACTGGCGGCGCAGCCGCCAGCCGGAAAACTCCGAATGGTTGAGCGTGCCCATTGGCCTGATGCCGGGCAACAAGGTGCGCGAACTCAAGTTTTCGGCGGATGGCGACGGCGTGCACGGCATGATCGCGGGCACAACCGGCTCCGGCAAGTCCGAATTGCTGCTGACGCTGATCGTCGGGCTGGCCATCAAATACGATCCCAGCGTGGTCAACTTCGTGCTGGTGGACTATAAGGGCGGCGCGGCCTTCGAGCCATTCCGCACGCTGCCGCACTGCGTGGATATTGTCACCAACCTGCAAGGCACGGCGGGCGTGCGCACCTTCACCGCCCTGCGCTCCGAACTCAACCGGCGCAGCAAGCTGATCGCCGATACCAACGTCAAGCACATCGTGCACTATCGCCAGAAGGGCCTGCACCTGACACACGAGCCGTTCCCCTTCCTGTTCATCATCGTGGACGAGTTCGCCGAGATGGTGAAGGAGAACCCAGACTTCAAGGCACAGCTCGACAGCATCACCCGGCTGGGGCGTGCGCTGGGCGTTTCGCTGATCACCGCCACACAGCGTCCGGCGGGCGCAGTCACCGATCAGATGCGCGCCAACATGAAGTTCCGCATCTGCCTGCGCGTCGAGACGATGGAGGACAGCCGCGAGCTGTTGCGCCGCTCCGACGCCGCATTTCTACCGCCCAACATCCCCGGTCGCGCCTATCTGCAGGTGGGCAACGAGAACGTCGAACTGATGCAGGTAGCGCGGGCGGGTGGCCCCTACACCGGCCCGCAGATTGACGCCGAGCCGCCCGTGATCTGGCTCAGCCGGCAGAAGCGCACCGCTGCCCTGGCCCGCCCGGCAGGGCCGTTGCAAGAAGCGCCAGCGCTGTCCGATGTGCTGGTGGAGATCATGCACCGTCTGGCCGAAGACAATTCGGACGTGGCCAAACAACGCAAGCCCTGGCCCGATCCGCTGCCTGCCTATCTGCCCCTGCATGCCACCCAGATCAAGGGCGAGGACCAGGCCGACCCGCTGTTGCCGCTCAATCCGGCGGTGCTGGCCTGGCTGGAGGGGCGCGGCGGCTGGCGCGGCATCAACTGGACAACAGAAGCCATGCGCGCGCCGGTGGGCCTCATTGACAACCCCATCCGCGCCGAGCGCCTGCGTCTGACGCTCGACCTGACGCGCGGCCATGCGGTGATCTTCGGCGCGTCCGGCTGGGGCAAGACGACCTTCTTGCGCACGGTGATCACCAGCCTGGCGGCCATCCATTCGCCGGACGAACTGCATGTGTATATCCTGGACTTCGGCGGGCGCGGCCTGGACGTGCTGGAAGCGTTGCCGCACCGCGCCGCCTCGATCCTGCCCTCCGAAGAGGAGCGCGTGCAACGCCTGTTGCGCCGTCTGGAGAGCATCCTGGAGGAGCGCAACCGCATCCTCAGCCAGGCGCGCGCCGACAACCTGAGCACCTACAACGCCAACAACCCCGACAGGGTGCTTCCGGCGATTCTGGTGGTGATAGACAACTTCGCCGAGTTCAAAGAGAACTATGAGAACCTGATGGAGTCGCTGATCGGCATCGCCCGCGAAGGGCGCGCCTATGGCGTGCACCTGGTGGTCACCGCCGATCAGACCAACGCCCTGCCGGGCAAGCTCTACAGCCTGTTCACCGAGCGCCTCACGCTCAAACTGGCCGACAAAGCCGAATACGCCAATGTCGTCGGGCGCGGCGTGCCGGGCATTGACGATATTCCAGGGCGCGGCTTTGTCTCAGTGGAGCGCACGCCGCTCGAATTCCAGACGGCGCTGCCGGTGGGTATCACCGAAGAAGAAGAGGCCGAGGGGCTGGACGAAACGGCCAAACTGGAGCAGTTCGCGCAGTTGCTGGCCAGCGCCTGGTCGGGCAAGCGCCCCGAAGGTATTGACGTGCTGCGCGAGATCATCCCCCTGCGCAGCCTGCTCCCGCCGTTGGGCCAGGGGCCGGAGCGGGTGCAGACCATCCTGGGCGTGGAAGACCTCAACCTGGAGCCAGCCCTGCTCGACCTGCAGCAGCGCGGCCCGCACTTCATCATCGTCGGCCCGCCGCTATGCGGCAAAACGACCGCGCTGCGCTCGTGGGTGATGGCCCTGGCGCACAGCTACCCGCCGGAGCGCGTGGCGATGGTGCTCATTGACTTCCAGCAGCGCTTCTTCAAGTATGGCGGCAAACACACCCTGGGCGATCTGCCACACGTGCTGGCCACCGTGTCAGAAAAAGAAGGCATGGCGCAGGTGCTCAAGAACCTGCAATATGAGTACAGCGCCCGCCCGCCCGGTCTGCCCCGCCCGGAGATTTTCGTCATCGCCGACAACTACGACGACTTCACCAACGTGCTTGGCCCGGCCACCCGCGCCACCGAATACCGCGACCTGGCCGAACTCGCCCGCAAGTACGGGCCGGAGGGGCTGCATGTCGTGCTGTGCGGCTCGCTGAGCATCATGCGCTCGATGGACGATCTGGTCAAGCAGGTCGTCGCGCCGCGCTATGGCCTGGGGCTGGATTCGTCCGACGCGCCCAGCGCGCTCGGCGGGCGCGTGCGCGGCGGCGGAGACGAGTTCCCGCCGGGGCGCGGCTACGTGGTCAAGGCAGGGCGGCTCTCGCTGATCCAGACAGCCATCCCGCACGACGAAAGCGATCTGGAAGGGTCGCTGGATCGCTGGGTAGCAGAGATTGCCAGCCACTACCCGACGCGCGCGCGCTGGTACATCGAGATCAACCCGCCGCCGGAGCCAGAACCTACAGAGGCTGCCGAGAAGACCGGCGCGCCGGCGAAGTGAGGAGTGTTGAGTCTTGAGTCAGGAGTGAGGAGTTTTGAGTCAGGAGCACCTGGCCTGAGCGACACAAACACAACTTCTACTCGTAACCCCGGCCTCATGACTCATAACCCGTCACTCACAACTCTACAGAGGAAGCCATGGATCGCGTCATCCTGACCATCACGTCCGATCTGTTCGACGAAGAGGAGCGCCGCCAGGAAGTCTCGGTGCGCGCCAACCTGACCGTGCGCGCGCTCATCGAGGAAATCCGGCGCGAATTCAACCTGCTGGACGCCGGCTATCGCCTGACCCTGGCCGGACAACGCGAGCCGCTCCCACTCGACCGCACCATGGAGCAACTGGGCTTGCAGACAGGCGTAGAACTGGTCTTCGCCCGCGACCGGCATCGCCTGGATCAGCGGGTGATCGCGCGGGGCGGACAATATTTCGAGCCGGTCAGTCAGCCGGGACGAGCCTTCCTGCGCGAAACGACGTCCGGGCAGGTCTTTATCATTGACTGGCAACCGGCGATCATCGGGCGGCCCGACGCCGCCAATCCCTCTACTGCGCAGGCGCTGGCCGTAGATGTCAGCACTCTGGCCGAAGGGCGCACCGTCTCGCGGCGACACGCGCAGGTCACCGAGCGCGGCGGGACGTACTACCTGGAAGCGCTCAACGAGCGCAACCCCACCCTGCTTAATGGACAGCCGCTGACGTTGGGCGAACGACGCGCCCTCTCGCCCGGCGACAGGATTCGCGTGGGGATGGTGGAGCTGGAGTTTGGGGTACAGGGCCTGTCGTCTTGAGGCGCGCTCGCGCCGGGGTCACTCTTCGGGCAGACCTTCCAGCGGGACGCGGCGCAGTCCTGCAAGCTGAAGCAGCATATACCACACGAAGAGCGGATTGTAGATCAGATAGCGTCGCCACAGGCGGCGTGGTTCTGTTTTCAGGCGGAACAACCATTCCAGAGCGCGTCGCTGCATCCAGCGCGGAGCCTGAGGGATGCGCCCGGTGTGAAAATCGAACGCCGCCCCCACGCCGATCAGCACCGGCGCGTTGAGCTGGGCGCGATGCTCTGCCATCCATACCGTCTGCTTGGGACAGCCCAGCGCCACCCAGACGACGTCCGGCTCAGCGGCGTTGATCTGCGCGACGATGGCCGCATCTTCGGCGGGAGTCAACGGGCGGAAGGGCGGCGAATACGTCCCGGCCACCATCAGGCCGGGGAAACGCGCCGTCAGCACTGCGGCGAGCTGCTCTGGCACGCCCTCTGCCCCGCCATAGTAGAAGCTGCGGTAGCCGCGCTGCGCCATCATGGCGCTGACGGCCAACAGCAGGTCCGGCCCGTAGACGCGATCCACGTGCCGCTGTCCCAGCCAGCGACTGAGGAAGACCAGCGGCATCCCGTCCGGCGTGACCATGCCAGCGGCATTGGTCATGCGGCGCAGGGCAGGGTCGCGGTGCGCGTGCATGATGTCGTTCACACAGGCAACCACCACATACTCGCGCGCGCGGTCGGCAATCCAGCGTTCGATCTGCGTCACCGCCTGATCCAGGTTGATGGCGCTGACTCCTACCCCCAGGATGTTGGTGCGCGGAAATGGTGCAGGGGTCGCCATAGGCTGTCTCCGCCGGGGTTCAGAAAGCGCCGCGCCGCAGCAGCACCGCCTGAACCGTCTTCCACAGGATTTTCAGATCGAGCCAGACTGAGTAATTGCGAATGTAGTACAGATCGTCCTCGGTATGCAGGTGCATGGGTCGATCGGCGCGACCGTTGATCTGCCACCAGCCGGTGAGGCCCTGTGGCACTTCGAAACGCTTGCGCTGCCAGGCTTCGTACTTTTCCACCAGCCAGGGCATCTCCGGGCGCGGTCCCACCAGCGACATCTCGCCGCGCAGGATATTGAAGAGCTGCGGGAGTTCGTCCAGGCTGGTACGGCGCAACCAGCGCCCCACCCGCGTGACGCGCGGATCGTCGGCGCGCTTGTGCAGGATATGTCCTTCCTCGTCGAGCTGATTCACTGCATCCTGCATTATCTCTGCGCCCACGATCATCGTGCGGAATTTGAGCATGGTGAACAGCCGTCCGCCCTCACCGACGCGCGTCTGCCGGAACAGCACCGGCCCAGGGCTATCGCGCTTGATCGCCAGCGCGATCAGCCCCATTAGCGGCAGCGCAGGGATCAGCAGGAGCGACGTCAACACCAGGTCGAACGCTCGCTTGACCACGCGCTGAAACGGATCGAGCACCGGTTCTTTGAGGCTGAGCAGGGGCATGCCCCCGAAGTTCTCCGTGCTCAGCCGCAGAAAGGCCATGTCGAAATAGTCGGGAATCAGGCGGATGTTGACCGGCAACGATTGCAACTGCCGCACGAATTCCAACAAGCCATCGGCTCCGTCGCGCGGCAGGGCGATCACCACCTCGGCGATGTTCTGGGCCGTCACCAGCGTCGGCACATCGGCCAGCGTGCCCAGGAGGGGCAGATCGGCGGGGGGTGGATCGTCGGATCGGTCGGTCACAAAGCCAGCGAGCGCCAGCCCTGACCACTCCTGGGACTGAATGGCGTGAGCAATGTCGCGAGCGATGCCGCCAGTGCCAACGATCAACACCCGCCGTTGCCGCGTGGCATAGCCCCAATGGCGCAGCACTCGCCATATTGCCAGCCGGTGCACGATCACCAGCGCCAGGCAGATGAGCAGGAAGTAGAGGTATTGCAGGCGGGAGACATCGCGAAAACTGAAGTAGAGCATTCCCGCCAGGATCAGCCAGGCGAAAATGGTCGCGCCGAGCGCTCTGAGCAACTCCAGGCCGGGCTGAGTGAGCAGGCGCGGGTGATATACGTCCAGCGCAACAAACACCGCCAGCCAGACGATCAGGCCGAGCACGTACACCGGCCAGGGAATAGTCCACACCGAGGGAGGGGCGCTCTTGCCGAAGGGGAGTGTCCTGCGTGCCGCTGTCGCCAGCAACAACGCAGTCACCATCAGAGCCAGGTCCGAGCAGAGCAGAAACAGCACAAAGCGCAGGCTGAACTGGCGCGTCATCGTCCCTCAGAAGCCGGAAGCTTCCAGGCGTCGCCCGAACGATCTGCCGGTTAGTATAGCAGGTTTGCGATCTGCCCACTGTGCAGCTTTTGTTCAGGGGCTGGCACTTGTCAGCGCCCGTTCCAGGTGAGACTGAACATCCCAGGCGTAGGGGTCTTGTTCGAGTATACGCCCGTAAATCTCGCGGGCTTCCTGCCAGTCGCCCGCCGCTTCGTGCCGCGCAGCCAGGCGCAGCCAGGACTCGTATCCTGGACGACTCATAAGAGGAGTTTGGGCCTGCGGCAACACATCTAGTTCGGCGTGCAGGGTGAAGACAGTCGTGTCGTAGGAAAAACGGAAGTCATGCGGATAGCGCAGAGCGCGGCCTAGATACTCGTTCACCGTGTCCGCGTCTGCACCGCTACGCTCGGCCAGCCGCGCCAATACGTACCAGCCCCAGCCGACCTCGTTCTCGCTGAGGAAGATGGCCGCTCGCGCTGCCTTTTCCGCCGAAAGCCCGTCGCTAGCGCTATCCTCGTTCTCCAGCAGCCACTCAGCTTTGGCGATATAGTCCGCGGCCAGCCCATTCGGTGCCCACCAGGCAGGATCGTAGCAGGTCCAGCAGGGCGGAAAGTGAGAATCGTAGGGCCACAGCGCCGCCAGACGAGCTTCGATGCTGGGGTCAGACGCTTCGGCGGCCTGCTGCGTGCGCGCCACAAAGAGCGCGGCCTGATATTGCCCGCTGTAGACCGCAATATCCAGCGCTACAGGCGGGTCAGAAACCAGGAAGTAGGACACCGCTTCACTCAGAAGGGCGCGTCGCTCTGGGTAGGCCGGGTCTGTCCAGAAGACGGAGGATGCCAGCCAGGGCGAGGTCTTCAGCGCGTCTAGATAAGCTGCCCGCGCTTCGGCCAGGTGTCCGGCAGCAGTGTAGTACTGGCCGAGCTTCAGAAAATAGCCTCCGTTGAGCTGATTCCAGGCGATGGCTTCCTGTTCGGCGACAATAGCTTCCTCGAAGCGCCCCGCCTGCGCATAGAGCGCCGCCAGATTGTGCCAGCCCACGTCCCAGGTGGCGCTGCCCCGCAGCGCGTCTTCGAAGGCGGCGATGGCCTGTTCGAGGTAGGGCTGAGGAATCGTGGCGGCCAGTTCGCCCAGGATGACCGCCTCTTGCAGGCGGTATAGATCATTCCAGGGGTCGGCAGATTGTGCTGCGCGTTCGGCCTGCAGCGCTCCGATCAGATCACTATCGGCCCGCCGGGTCAGGGCTTGTCGGTGCAGCCAGAGTCCCCGGTGCAGGGGGATAAAGGCGATCTGCACCGCGACCAAGAGCCCGATCACAGCCCCGACTAACCGTCTCCGTCGCCGCTGCCTGGTAGGATTCAGCTCTGGGCACGGTCTATCTCCAGCCACGATGTATGCGCCGATGATCACCACGGGCGTGACGATCTGCGCCTGCAAGAAGGTGTCCACCAGACTGTGCGTCGCATACACTGCCAGCGCTATGGCCGCACCTTCCAGCCGTCGCCGTCGGATGCGGTCGCCGGTCTGCCAGGCTTGCCACCAAGCCCGCCGTAGCTGATCTAGCAGCCAGAGGGTGGGCACCAACACCACCAGCCCTCCTTCAGCCAACCACTGAAACCACAGGCTGTGCGCGTGAATGAGCGGCATATAGGAATGGGAGAATTTCCAGTGAGGATGCCACAAACGCTCTCCACTGAATAGCCGCGGCCCTGCTCCAGTTAGCGGGTCGTCGCTAACGATCTGCACCGCGCTCACCCATAGATCGAGGCGGGAAATGCTGTTGGGGTCACGGGCGCGGATGACTGTCACAAACACCAGGGTTGCGCCCAGTACCGCTATCGCGGTAGCCCCGGCAACGAGCAGACGTGGGGCCAGCAACACCTGCAAGGGGAGCGGAAACCGCCGACGCACCGGCGGGCGCAGCAGCCACGCCAGCAGACTCAGCCCCAGTAGCGCTACCAATCCCATGGTCGCGCCGCGCGAGCGGGTCGCCAGTACCACCCCCATCAGCGCCAGGGCGAGCGTTCCTAGCCCCCAGCGCAAATCACGGCGTGGCGCGGTTTGTGCGCCAGCCAGTGCCAGGGGGATGATCAGCAGGCAATACGCGCCAGTCGGATTGTTGTAGCCCAGCGGTAGCGACACTTCGTGAATGATCGGCGGCACGGTGAAACCGAACAGGGGTGGCCAGCCCTGCGCGAACTGTGGCAAGATGCTTATCCCGAAGTACCACATTACCATTTCGGCGACAGCAAAGCCGACGAACAGCGCTCCCGTCAGGAACAGCCCCTCGAAAATCCACAATTGCCAGCGCGAGCCCCGCCGCATCAGATCAACGGTGAGATAGAAAGCCAGGATCACCGCCCAGATCAGCCAGGCGTATTCCAGGCTGATGCGCGGGTAGCGCGAGAAGATAGCCGCGCTCGTCCACGCCACGCCCAGCCCCAGCAATGGCCAGTCGAACGGAGTGACGGGGAAAGCCCGCCGCTCGCGCCATACAATCAGCAGCCAGGCGATCAGCAGGGCCGTGAAGCCCACCTGATGGACAATGCGCATCAGGGCATCTTGCTCCACCACCCCGCCGAAAATCGAAGTGTAGACAACGCTCAGGATGATCAACAGGCGTAGGAGGCGAAAGGGCGTTTTCATAGGACGTAAAGGGACTACCTCTGGCATGGGCAATAGAGGTGTTATACACCGCCACTCTCATCTGCGCCACCCGCCTGAAGTGGTCTTCTATCCAACTTTGGGTTATAAGCTATTCTGAACATCCGTATAGCAGGAGAGAAGCTCCATGAGACGCATGGCTCTTGTCGGGATCGTGATCGCAATCTTGCTGCCTGCACCGGCAGCCATGCCCTCTGCCGCGCAGGAAACCGCCCTTGGCCCGCGCCTGATCACCGGCACTTATGCCACGACCAATCCCATCTACCCCACCATCGGCGCACAGGTGGGCATTGTGCTCTACGATCTGTCCGGGCAGATTCAGCGCGATTTCGACTTTCAACCCCCTGAAGATAGGCAGGTTCTGGGTACGTTGCAGGGCGATATCGCCCGCGGCCAGTACACGATCGCTCTGCCCGCTGTCCCCCTGGGACAACGCCTCGATTTCGACGGTGACCCTGCCTCGCCCGCTGCCGTGCAGGTCTTCGCACCCACCGTGTTCATCGAGTTTCGCGGCGACGAGTACATGAACCGGGGAGAGACGCCGCTCGCTCTTTCGGCCCGCCTGGAACCGCTGACCTTCGACATTATCGGCGGGTATGTCCTGGTCTGGTCGGAGCACAAGGGCGAACTATTCCCCGCCGGCTTTGGGTCAGACGGCGCGGCTTTCACTGCCGACGATCCGCTGATGTCTCTGCCTGCTGGCTGGAGCGTCGTCGCGCTGGAAAGCGAGCCGTTCACCATCTCGCGCGAGACTCACGCCGATCTGCCGATCGTGGAGAGTTTCGGCGGCCTCAACGATTACTCGGCGATGAGCTATGTGGACGCCTGGGAAACGCTCTATCAGCGCACCGCCGTCACGTACCCCTTCACCGTAGAGAAGAAGCTGGACTGGGAAGCGATCTACCGGCAGATCACGCCCGCCATTCAGCAAGCCAGCAGTGACCTGGAGTTTCACCTGGCCATCACCCGCCTGGGCGAATTCATACCGGATACACACATCGGCTACGTGTCCGTGCCCATCATGCAGACGTTCCTCTTCGGCGGCGTAGGTGTGCGTCGCCTCACCGTGACCGACGACGGACAGGTCGTGGTGGTCGAGGTAGCGCCGCGTTCGGCGGCCAGTCAGGCCGGTTTGCAGGTGGGTGATACCCTGCTAACCGTGGACGGAGTCCCCGCGCTGCAGGCCCTGGACGAGACGCCGCTCTTGCTCACCAGTGCCTCTACGCCGCACGGCAGGCGCTATCTCCAGGCGGCCACTCTGTTGCAGGGGCCGCTCGGCTCGCAGGTGACGCTCACCTGGCGATCGCCCGGCGGAGCCGAACACAGCGCCACCCTGACGCGCACGGCTGACGTAGGCGCGCTGCTGGAAACCTTCAGCGGCGGGCTTAGCGGTGATCTGGTCGAGGCACGGGTGCTGCCGTCGGGTTTGGGCTATCTGCGTGTGCGCAGCTTCGCCGAAGAGGTCAGTCAGGCCGACGACTATTTCTCCGCCGCACTGCAAACCCTCTTGGACGCTGGCGTGCCAGGGATCATCCTGGATGTGCGCGACAACAGCGGTGGCCTGGTGCAACTGGCCATGGACATGGCCGGTCACTTCGTGCCGGGCTACGAGCGCCTGTTCAATTTCTATTACGCCGATGGCACAGGCGATTTCGCCTACAGGGGCTTTGTCGAGACATTGCCGGGCGAGCCGCGTTACGATGGGCCGCTGGCCGTACTGGTCAACGAAATGACTGGTAGCGCGGGCGACCTGTTCGTCTACGCCTTGCACCGCAACGGGCGCGCTCTGATCGTTGGGGAGACGCCAACCGGCGGGTTCGCGGGAGAGGTGGGAGACGGGCAATATCTGCTGCCCGGCGGGTTGAACCTGCAGATTCCTACCGGGCGGCCCATGGACCCTGTCAGTGGAGAGACCCTGATCGAAGGGACGGGCATTGCACCGGATGTGCGCGTCCCACGCACCTGGAAGAGCGTACTCTCACCCGAAGATGAGGTGTTGCAGGCCGCCGAGGCCGCCCTGCTTGGTGGTCAGTGAGCATCTTTGGCTCGCAGGTGCCAGGCACAACTAGAGGCTGTGATGAACTTTTGCGCCGTATCTTCCCCTCACCCCTAAATCCCCTCTCCCTCGCGACTGCGTCGCGGGGCGAGGGGACTTGCCCGCTCCGGCACAAGTGCCCCCTTCTCCTCGCTTGCGTGCGAGAAGGGGCCAGGGGTTGAGGGGGAAAAGTGCATAACACGCTCTGGCCTGAGCAGCCAGGCCTAGGTCAGGGTTGCGTTCAGATGAAGCGCTGCGGCGACGAGATCAGGGCGGCGCGCCACGTTGCGCCGTTGGTGTGCAACTCAAAGACGCGCCCATCGTCCACCAGCACCAGCATATGCAGTCCATCCTCAGTGTGCCAGCGCCGCCCCCTCTCCGCCACAGGCAGCGTTTCGCCGTCCCATTGCAGGCTGTACGGCAACGGCCAGCCCTCGGCGGTGAACGTCGCTTCAACCTCGGTGACGCGAAAATCTCTCATAGCGCCCCATCCAGGTAATCCAGCAACAGGCGGAATGCTTCGTCGGCGGCGGCCTGGCGATTGCTCTGCCGGTTGCTCGCGAAAACGAAGCGTCGCACCCATGTGCCATTGGCGGCACTCAGCGCGACGTAATGCAGCCCTACCGGTTTGGTGGGAGTTGCCCCCGTTGGCCCGGCAATGCCCGTCACACTCAGCGCCAGATCGGTCCTCAGGCGCAGACGCACGCCCTCGGCCATCTGCCGGGCGACCGGCTCGCTCACCGCGCCGAAGGCGCGCAGCGTCTCGGCTGCCACACCCAACCACTGCTCTTTGACCGCGTCCGCGTAGGCGACAATGCCGCCGATCAGGTAGGCCGAACTGCCGGAGATGTCGGTCAGCCGGGCCGCGATCAGGCCGCCCGTGCTCGATTCGGCGACGGCCAGCGTCAATCCCAAGGCGCGCAGACGTGCCCCTACCTGTTCTTCCAGCAGTGGCCCGGTGCTCGCATGTCTTGATTCAGCCATGGGTGCATCCTGTGCTGCTGCCGGCGATGATCAGGGATGTTCATAGGCCAGCGCTGCCGCGCGATATGCCTGCAGATCGATCACCGTGCCCTCGATACGCGCCTGTTCGGCGGCGAAGGCTAGCAGATGGCTTTCCAGCGCCGAGCGAGCATCGGTGAGCGGAAGCTGTGTCCCCTCGCGTACAGCGCGCACGAAGGCCGCCATCAGCCCGGCGTCGCCGCCGCCATGTACCACATGCGCGCCCAGCGGGTGCACGACTTCGGTGCGCCCGGTCAGGTGATCGTGTACCTCGATGGTGTTGAGCATGTGCGTGAAGCGCGCTTCGAGCGTGCCGCGCGTGCCATCAATGCGCAGGGTGCGCCCTTCCAGGTGACTGTGCCCGTGCATGATCAGCGTGGCCGAACGCCCCGACGCCGATTGCATGGCGACGACCTGATGATCCACTACGTCGTTGTCGCAGTGATAGACACAGCGCCCGTAGGGACCTTCTTCCAGAGCGCGTCGCAGCACTTCCGGGCGCAAGTCGCCGTGTGCCAGCACCGAAGCGGGCCAGCCCCGCTCGACCGAAAAGTCGTAGTAGGGGATGTCGGTCACCCCCATCGCCAGCGACCGCCAGGGGCGACGCTCCAGATAGATCGCCGGTGCGGAGAAGGGGCACTCCGCCTCAATGGGACAACCGTCGGTGCAGCGCTTTGGCAGGTCGGGGCGCGGCGCGGCTTCGGGGCGGAAATGCAGCAGCCACCCGACCGAACTCAGGCGGACGAATGGTTCACCCATCATCCAGTACATCAGGTCGAGATCGTGGCAGCATTTGGCCAGGATCATCGGGCTGGACTCATCGGCGCGTCGCCAGTTGCCGCGCACAAAGCTATGCGCCATGTGCCAGTACACCACATTTTCGCGGTGTTCCAGCGTGACAATTTCACCCAGCCGCCCTGCCTGAATGATCTGATACACCTGGTTGAAGAAGTCCGAATAGCGCAACACGTGGCAGACCTGCAACATGTGCCCGCAGCTTTCCGCTTCATGGACGAGCGTCACGCAGTCGGGCAGGTTGGTTGCCATGGGCTTTTCCAGCAGCACATGATAGCCCCCGCGCAGAGCCGCAACTGCGGGCGCAACGTGCAGATGATCGGGTGTGGCGATGATCACGGCATCGGCCAGGGGAGGGCGTGCCAGCATGTCTTCCCAACTGACGAAGCGGTGAGTCGAGGGGATATCGTGCAGGGCGGCGAATTGCCCGCGTCGCACGGCGATCGGATCGGCAACAGCCACAAAAGATACTTCGTCCGGATGATCGAGCGCATATTTACCATACGCGAATCCCCGATCACCCGCTCCGATCAGGGCCAGCTTGACTGGGCACATGCTTTGCAGTTCTCCTTGCTCTGTGACGATGATGCTCCCGTCGAACTTGTCAGACAACTGCCGAGTATACCGGACTTTGCGGGCCAGGGGTATCCGCAGGAGCCATCCGCGCTTTGGAACAGCGAGCCCGCCCCACACGGATGCCTGACACATTTTGCACGCACCCCGCCGCAATGCAGCCTTGTCCGGCGCAGACGCCGTATGCTATAATCAGCGCCGTAGTGGGGAGTCGCCAAGTGGCCTAAGGCAGCGGCCTTTGGAGCCGCCATTCGCTGGTTCGAATCCAGCCTCCCCAGCACCTGTGACCTGCTCTGAGCAGGTCTTTTTTTGTCCTCACTCCGCCCGGATTCCACGACTATCGTGATATTAATCGCGGCAGAAGGTACTTTTTTGAACTATGCCGGCGCGGGACAACCCCCTAGTATTGAGAATGGGTGCCCTGCCCGCTGACCACCTCAATCAGTTAAGCCAGGGACGGAGCGGAGCCAGTGAACAAGATTCTTGAAAATGAAGTCATTGCGGAGAAGATCAACCGCTATGTGATCGAAGCGCCCAAGATCGCGCAGCGCCGCAAAGCCGGACAGTTCGTCATCGTGCGCATTGACGAGCGCGGCGAGCGCATCCCCCTGACCATCGCCGACGCCGACCCCGAACGAGGCACGATCACCCTCATCGTGCAGGCTGTGGGCAAGACCACCATGCAGATGACCCTGCTCAAGCCCGGCGACTATCTGCTCGACGTGGTGGGGCCGCTGGGAGCGCCCACCCATATCGAGCGTTTCGGCACGGCGGTCGTCGTGGGCGGCGGGATTGGCATTGCCCCGGCGCACCCCATCGCGCAGGCACTCAAGGCGGCTGGCAATACGGTGATCACCATCCTGGGCGCGCGCAGCAAGTCGCTGCTGATCCTGGAAGAGGAAATGCGCCGCGCGTCCGACGAAGTGATCGTGTGCACCGACGACGGTTCCTATGGCATGAAGGGCCTGGTGACCCATGCCCTGGCCGACCTGATCGCCCGCCGCGGCAAGCCCGACTTCGTCTTCGCCGTTGGGCCGGTGCCCATGATGAAATACGTCAGCCTGCTCACCAAAGAGCACAGCATCCCCACCATGGTCAGCCTCAACCCGATCATGGTTGACGGGACGGGCATGTGCGGCGGCTGTCGGGTGACGGTGGGCGGCGAGACGCGCTTCGCCTGTGTGGACGGGCCGGACTTCGACGGGCATCAGGTGGACTTCGACGAACTGATGAAGCGCCAGGCGTTTTACAAAGAGCAGGAACAGATCGCCTATCAGCGCATGTTGGAACGTTGCCGGGCCGAAGGCATCGCACAGCCCGACCCTTCCTGAGATCGGCGCAGGATTAGCGACACCGGTGACTGAGACGAGCATGAGCGATGAACTGAATCCCAAAGAGATCGAGACTCTGCGCGCGCTATCGGCCAAGGAGCGTATGCAGATTCCGCGCCAGGCCATGCCCGAACAAGACCCGGACGAACGCCGGGCCAACTTCCGCGAAGTGCCCTATGGCCTGCCGCCCATGACCGCCGTAGTGGAGGCCAACCGCTGCCTGGCCTGCAAGAAACCGACCTGTGTCGAAGGGTGCCCGGTGGGCATTGACATCCCTGGCTTCGTGGCGCTCATCGCGCGCGGAGACTTCGAGGGCGCGATTCGCAAGGTCAAAGAGACCAACATGCTGCCTGCCATCTGCGGGCGCGTGTGCCCGCAAGAATCGCAGTGCGAAGCCAACTGTGTGCTGGGCAAGAAAGGTGACCCTGTCGCCATTGGCCGGCTGGAGCGTTTCGTGGCGGACTGGGAGCGCGAGCACGGTCTGATGGAGCCGCCGCCCATCGGCGAGCCGACCGGCAAGAGCGTGGGCGTGGTGGGCAGCGGCCCCGCCGGTCTGACCGTCGCCATTGACCTGCGCCGCATGGGGCACAGCGTCACCATCTACGAGGCGCTGCACGCGCCCGGCGGCGTGTTGATGTACGGCATTCCGGAATTCCGCCTGCCGAAGGCCATCGTCAACGCCGAGATCGAAGTCGTCCGGCGCATGGGGGTAGACATTCAGTGCAATTACGTCGTCGGGCAGATCGAGACGGTAGACGATCTGCTCCAACGGCACGATGCCGTCTTCCTGGGTACGGGGGCGGGTCTGCCCTGGTTCATGAACCTGCCTGGCGAGAACCTGTGCGGCGTGTATTCGGCCAACGAGTACCTGACGCGCTGCAACCTGATGCGCGCCTATGAGTTCCCCTGCTGCGATACCCCCATCGCCGCCAGCGAGCGCGTGGCGGTGATCGGCGGCGGCAACGTGGCCATGGACGTGGCGCGCACGGCTGTCCGGCTGGGAGCGAAGGAAGTCTACCTGATCTACCGCCGCTCCGAGGCCGAAATGCCCGCCCGCCTCGAAGAGATTCATCACGCCAAAGAAGAGGGCGTCATTTTCAAGCTGCTGCAAACCCCCGTGCGCTACATCGGCGACGAGAGCGGGCGCGTCCGGCAGGTGGAGTGCATCCGTATGGAGTTGGGCGAACCAGATGCATCCGGTCGCCGCCGCCCGGTGCCCATCGAAGGTTCCGAATACACCATTGACGTGGACACAGTGGTCGTGGCCATTGGCAACGGGCCGAATCCCCTGGTGCCCAAGACCACCAAAGGGCTGGAAGTAGACCCGCGTCGGGGCACCATCAAGACCAATCTGGAGACGATGCGCACGTCCAGGCGAGGCGTATTCGCCGGTGGTGACATCGCTGTGGGCGCGGCGACGGTCATCCTGGCCATGGGGCACGGGCGCAAGGCCGCGCGCTCCATTGATCATTTCCTGCGCACCGGCGTGTGGGACGTGGAGAAGATCGAGTAGGCCCATGCGGGCCGTGTCACACCATACAGAGCACCTCAGGGGGCGACGGACGCCCCCTGCGCGTCCCTGGGGGCGGCGCTGCCAAGTGACACAGTGCGCTCTGGGGTGTGGCAGAAGCCACTAGTCGCCCGCCCGGCAGGGGTCTATAGTGGAGGTAAGAGGGGGAGGCGGCAACGGTGGGCCGCCTCTGGCAACTTAACATCATAGAGGAGAGTAAGGACGAAAACTACATGGAGACTTTATGGGAGTCGCGGTTTGCGCTGCGGACCCATCGGATGACCAGCTCCGTCATCCGCGAGCTGCTCAAGCTGACGCAGCGCCCGGAAGTGATCTCGTTCGCTGGCGGGCTGCCCGCCGCCGAGTACTTTCCAGTTGAACGTTTCCAGGAAGCCTGTCAGCGTGTGCTGGCCACCCAAGCCCACTACGCCCTGCAATATGGCCCCACCGAAGGATACCTGCCCCTGCGCGAGATGATCGTTGAACGCATGTCGCGCGACAACATCTGCGTGACCGTGGACAACGTGTTGATCACGTCTGGCTCGCAACAGGCGTTGTCGCTGATCGGGGCGTTGCTGATCAACCCCGGCGATCATGTGCTGGTCGAGCAGCCCACCTACCTGGGGGCGTTGCAGGCGTTTGCCACTTATCAGGCCGACTATATCGGCGTCCCTACCGATCACGATGGCCTGTGCGTGGATCAACTGCCGGCGGCGCTGCGACACGGCCCCAAGTTCATGTACATCCTGCCCAATTTCCAGAACCCCGCCGGCGTGACCATCAGCGCAGAACGGCGCACGGCGTTGATCCGGCTGGCGCAGCAACAGGGCGTGCCCATCGTGGAAGACGATCCGTATGGACAACTGCGCTTCGAGGGCGATCCCCTGCCGCCGCTGGTGGCCGTAGACGCGGAACTGGCCGGTAACAACGGTCACTGCTACACCGGCAATGTCATCTATCTCTCGACCTTCTCCAAGACGCTGGCCCCCGGTCTGCGCACCGCCTGGATCGTCGCTTCGCCACCGGTCATTCACAAGCTGGTACAGCTCAAGCAGGGAGCCGACCTGCATACCAGCACCTTCACACAGATGATCATCTACGAAGTGGCCAAAGACGGCTTCATTGACGAGCACGTGCGCACACTGCGCCAGGTCTACCGGCAGCGGCGCGATGTCATGCTCTCGGCGCTGGATCGCTACATGCCGCCCGAAGTGCGCTGGACACATCCCGAAGGCGGGCTTTTCCTGTGGGTACACCTGCCCCCGGAGATCAAAATCCGCGAACTGTTCGAGGAAGCGCTCCGGCGGGACGTGGCCTTCGTGCCCGGCGATGCCTTCTTCACCATCCCCGATCCGCCGCCGACAGCGCGCCTCAATTTCTCCTGTATGCCCGAAGACGCCATCGTCGAAGGGATTCGCCGCCTGAGCGAGGCGATCAAAGACCTGCAACGGGCGGCGCATCCGCTGATCGTCACATAGGGGAGAGCCAGGGTGAGTATGGATTGGTTGAGCCAGTACGAACCTAAAAAGGTGACGGCACAGGAAGCCATGCGTGTCCTGCGTTCTGGCTACCGCATCTTCGTCACCGGCAATGCCTCTGTGCCTCAGTGCCTGATGGAGGCCCTGCAAGAACGCGCTCTGGAACTGAATAACCTGACGCTGCTCCAGGTGCTGACCATCGGTAAGGCGGACTACGTCAGGCCAGAACTGGTCCCCCACCTGCGCGTCAACTCGTTATTCATCAGCCCTGGCATCCGCGACGCGGTCAACGACGGGCGCGCCGACTTCACGCCCGTCTTTTTGTCAGAGATCCCTCGCCTGTTCAAGACGGGGCGGTTGCCCATTGACGTGGCGCTGATCCAGGTGTCGCCGCCCGACCGCTACGGCTACTGCTCCTATGGCACCGAGGTCGGCGTGACCAAGACCGCTGCCGAAAGCGCCAAGATCGTCATCGCCGAGGTCAACCCCAACATGCCGCGTACCCTGGGCGATAGCTTCATTCACGTGGGCAAGATCGACTACGTGGTGGAGGTGGACTACAAGCTGCCCGAAGTGCATATGGCCATCTCGTCGCCAGAACAGGAGGCCATCGCCAACCATCTGGCGGCGATCATCCCCGACGGCGCGACTTTGCAGATGGGCATTGGCGGCATTCCCGACGCGGTGCTGCGCAAGCTGCGCAACCACAAACACCTGGGCGTGCACACCGAGCTGTTCTCCGACGGGGTGGTAGACCTGGTTGAGGCGGGCGTGATCACCAACGAACGCAAAACACTGCATCCCGGCAAGATCATCGCCGGCTTTCTGATGGGCACGCAGCGTCTCTACGACTTCGTGGACGACAACCCCATCGTCGAACTGCACCCGTCCGAATACATCAACGATCCCTTCATCATCGCCCAGAACGACCGCATGGTCTCCATCAACTCGGCGCTGCAGGTAGACCTGACCGGGCAGGTATGCGCCGACAGCATCGGCACGTACTTCTATTCCGGCGCGGGTGGTCAGGTGGACTTCGTGCGCGGGGCGGCGCGCAGCAACGGCGGGATGCCGATCATCGCCATGCTCAGCACGGCCAAAGACGGGACGATCAGCCGCATCGTGCCCACGCTCGACCCTGGGGCGGGGGTGATCACCACGCGCAACGATGTGCACTACGTGGCGACCGAGTATGGCGTAGCCGATCTCTACGGGCGCACCATCCGCGAGCGGGCCAAGGCGCTGATCGAGATCGCGCATCCCAAATTCCGCGCAGAACTGGCCGAGGCCGCCGAGAAGCTGTATCACGTGCCGCGCCTGTTCGTCAAAGAAGTACCCTGGGCTGGTCAGGACAGGACATCGAGCGAAACGACGAGAGTGTAGGGGCGCAGGGTGCGCGGCCTTACGCCCCCGCTTTCGCCATTCCCTGGCGGGCACAGCGAGGCAATGCTCCCTCAGCCCGCCGATGGGGTTACTAACGATAAAGGAGTGTGAGGAGCAGGAGTTCATGGCCAGGGGACGGATTGAGATCAACGAAGGCAATTGCAAAGGTTGCACCCTGTGTACCATCGCCTGCCCGCAAGGGGTGATCGTCATGTCTACCGAGCACCCCAATGCCAGAGGCTATTATCCGGCCACCTTTGTTGATCCGGAGGGCAAATGCACCGGCTGCGCGCTATGCGCTGTGGCCTGTCCGGACGTGTGTATCACCGTCTACCGACAGGTGCCCGCCAGAACGCGCCCTCAGGAGGCGGCGGTCTAGAGGCTGTTATGAACTTGTGTGCAGCATCTTTCCCTTACCTTCCCTTCGCAAGCAGGGCGCAGGGGGACAATGAGAGAGAAGACATGGTGAATAATGGGCCTGCCCGCTTTACCTCACCCCCAGCCTCGCTGCGCTCGGCTTGCCCCCTCTCCATGCATGGAGAGGGGGCGACGAGGCGCGTGAGCGCCGAGCGGGGGTGAGGTAAAGCCAAGAACACCCGCTGGAGCGAGGAGAGAGATACTTTTATGGCTGTGGAACTGCTTAAAGGCAATGTGGCGCTGGCCGAGGCCGCGATCCGTGCCGGGGTCGAGGCGTACTTCGGCTATCCCATCACCCCGCAAACAGAATTACTGGAACACATGGCCCAGCGTATGCCGGAACTGGGGCGCGTCTTCGTGCAGGCCGAAAGCGAGCTGGCCGCGATCAATATGGTTTATGGTGCGGCCTGCGCCGGCGCGCGGGCCATGACTTCGTCGTCCAGCCCTGGCATCAGCCTGATGCAGGAGGGCTTCTCCTACATCGCCGGTTCGGAAGTGCCCGCTGTCGTCGTGGATGTCATGCGCGGCGGGCCGGGCCTGGGCAACATTCAGCCGTCGCAGTCAGACTACTTCCAGGTAACGCGCTCCGCCGGACATGGGGACTATCATCCGATCGTCCTGGCTCCCGCTTCTGTCCAGGAGGCGATCGACCTGATGGTGCTCGCCTTCGACCTGGCGGACAAGTACCGTCACCTGGTGCTGGTGGTCGCCGACGGGCTGATCGGGCAGATGATGGAACCGGCAGAATTACCGCCGATGCGCCCTCTGCGCACCGAGCGCCCCGACTGGGCGCTGACCGGCGCACAGGGCCGCGAGCCGCGCACCATCACCTCGCTGGAACTCAACGCGCCCGGTCTGGAAGAACTGAACAACCGTCTGCAGGCCAGGCTACGCGAGATTCGCGAACACGAGCAGCGCTACGCCGAGCAGATGGTCGAGGATGCGCGGCTGGTGGTGGTGGGCTATGGTACGGCGGGGCGCATCGCGCAGACTGCCGTCAAGCAGGCCCGCCGCGAAGGAATGCGGGTGGGCCTGTTCCGCCCCATCACGCTGTGGCCGTTCCCCGAACGCCGCCTGTCGCGCCTGGCCGACCGGGTAGACGCTTTCCTGGTAGTGGAGATGAACGCCGGGCAGATGCTCGACGATGTGCGGCTGGCGGCAGGCGGGCAGGTGCCGGTGGAATTCTACGGTCGCACCGGCGGCGTGGTACCCGTGCCGGAGGAAATCTATCAGGCCATCAGCACGCTATATCGGAAATTGGCCGACAATGCGCGCTGGGGAGAGTGAAAGATGGTTGCCGCGGAAAAAGTGCTCGAAGAACAGCTTGTATACGCGCGGCCCGTGTCGCTGCGCGATGTGCCGACGCACTACTGCCCCGGCTGCACGCATGGGGTGGCGCACCGCCTGGTAGCCGAAGTGCTCGACGAACTGGGAGTGCGCGAGCGCACCATCCTGGTAGCGCCGGTCGGATGTGCGGTGCTGGCCTATGACTACTTCAACGTGGACGGCTGCGAAGCGGCGCACGGGCGCGCTCCGGCCATGGCGACCGGCATCAAGCGGGTGAATCCCGACGCAGTCGTCTTCACCTATCAGGGCGACGGCGATCTGGCCGCCATCGGCACTGGCGAGATCATCCATGCGGCCACGCGCGGCGAACTGTTCACCACCATCTTCATCAACAACGCCATCTACGGCATGACCGGCGGGCAGATGGCCCCCACCACGCTGCCCGGCCAGTACACCAAATCGTCGCCGGGCGGGCGCGATGTCGAACAGACCGGCTTCCCGATCCGCATGGCGGAGGTGATCGCCGGGCTGCCCGGTGCGGCCTATGTGGCGCGCCGCTCGCTGCACAACGTCAAGGAGATCAACAAGGCCAAAAAGGCCATCCGCACCGCCTTCAGGGTACAACTGGCCGGGCTGGGCTTCAGCCTGGTCGAGTTACTGTCGGCCTGCCCGACCAACTGGGGCATGTCGCCGCCCGACGCCATGCGCTGGATCGAAGAGGCGATGGTACCCTACTATCCGCTGGGCGACTTCAAAGTGGCCGAAGGTGTTGACGCGCTGACGAAGGAGCGCTGAGCCATGCACGAAGAGATCATCTTTGCCGGTTTCGGCGGGCAGGGGGTGCTTTTCGCCGGGCAACTGCTGGCCTATACCGCGCTGGAAGAGGGTCGGCACGTCACCTGGATTCCCAGCTACGGGCCGGAGATGCGCGGGGGCACCGCCAACTGTACTGTGGTGATCAGCGACGAGCCGATCGGCTCGCCGGTGTGCCTGCACCCCAGCATCGCCGTCGTCTTCAACAACCCCTCGCTGGAGAAGTACGAGCCGCTGGTCAAACCGGGCGGGTTGCTGGTCGTCAACCGCTCGCTGATCGTCGCCCCGCCGACGCGCACCGACCTGGAGATCGTGCTCATCCCGGCCACCGAAGTGGCAACGGAGATGGGTCAGGTGCGTGCGACCAACATGATCCTGCTGGGCGCGCTGCTGGCCCGGCGACCCCTGGTATGCGTCGAGACGGTGCGGGCAGTGTTGCAGGATAAGCTCGGCGCGCGCAAGGCGCACCTGCATGAGGTCAACGCGGCGGCGCTGGAACGCGGCCTGACCATCGGACGGCCAGTGTTTTCGGAGTGACCCCCAAATGTCGACACAGATTGCGAAAATAGAGATCGTCCCACTACGCGAAGCGTTCAAGCACGAAGCGCTCGATTTCACCGCCTGGCTTGAAAAGAACATTGACGCGCTGGCCGATCGGCTGGGGCTTGATCTCACTGTCTTGGAACGTGAGAAGGCCGTTGGGCCATTCAAGGTGGATTTGGTTTGCGAGGACAATACCGGGCGGTTGGTAATCGTTGAAAACCAGCTAGAACGCACCAACCACGATCACCTGGGCAAGATACTGACGTATCTGGTCAATCTTGACGCAAAAGTAGCCGTATGGATCGCACCCGAAGTGCGACCTGAGCACGAGCGCGTCATCGAATGGCTGAACGAGACCACCAGTGCAGATATCGCTCTCTTTTTGGTTCGGGTCGAGGCTGTGCGTATCGGAGATAATACGCCTTTCGCGCCACTGTTCACTGTCCTGACCGCACCTGATGAGGAAACCAAAGAGGTTGGCGAAGCAAAGAAAGATTGGTCGGAGCGCCATCACCTGCGGTTCGAATTCTGGAGAGAGCTTATTGCCCGCATCAACGAGCGCGGGATCAAGTTGTTTGCGAACATCAAGCCGGGTCGCGACAACTGGCTGAGCACAAGTGCTGGCAAGCGCGGCATTACATACGTCTACCTGATCTTTAAAGACGGAGCAGGGATCGAGCTCCATATTGACACTGGCAACGCAGGCGACAACAAGGAGATTTTCGACACCCTGTTTGCTCAGAGGGACGAGATCGAGAATGAATTCGGCGAGGCGCTGGACTGGCAGCGCCTGGAAGACAGGCGCGCGAGTCGGATCAGGAAACGATGGTATGATCGGGGCGGCCTCCGTGAGCGAGAAAAATGGACAGAACTGCAAGACATGATGATAGACGCTATGACACGGTTTGAGGCCGCTATCAGCAAACGGCTACAGAAGATCAAAGCACCCTAAAGACTGACTTTGCCCCGTTTCACCGGACAGAGTTGATTTCGTCAGCATACTGCTGTTCGAAAGCGGCAGGGTAAGGGGAAGATACCGCGCAAAAGTCCACAACGGCCTCCAGGAGTTCGGAGAGCACCGCTCTGTTACCCGTTCCCTTCTACCCTGCTTTCCCCAAACAGGACTCCGGTCACGCTGCGCGAAAGGCGTAGCGGCGGGTATACTGAAGCAGAGCGCAATCTATCCGACCGAGGCCGGAGTCATGGCACAGGCTGCACTCTTC
>FWPU01001607.1_pt1 | contig 67288 bp, 71 predicted proteins | sample 2228361 | NCBI WGS metagenome assembly FWPU01 (sample SAMEA103939777, study PRJEB20133) | metagenome
AGGGGGTGCATACCCCTGCCAAGCTAAAGCTAGTCACGTGAAATACCGTTTACTGGTTGTTAGAACGAATTTGACAACAACCCCCTTGGAGAGAATACCACCAAAATCTGGCGCGCGGATCCAACGAGATTTTTGTCATTACGTGGTAATTCTATTAAAGCTCATTTACGAACAACAAGCTTACTGCAGTGCACTCGACAGCGTGCCTAGACTTCCTCCATCCTGCAATAATATTTCATATAGGCCACAGAGTGATAGATCACAGAAAATGGCATTGACGCACGATCCGATCCACAAAGGTATAATGATCCTAAGGAGCGCTGTACCTCATTGTTTTAACTACTTGTAGCTTATCAACTACTACTCTTAGGGCAAATATGGGATAGGGGCTAAAGAATGACCAGAAAATTCGCGATGATAGATTATTAGTAGTAATGTAATTCCTGCAGGTCACAGATATGAACGCTATAAAGTCTGTGGGCAAGTTTGTAACGGCAACAACAAACAATATTCCCTATAATTTGGGGATGTCATTTTGGCAGTTGCATACCACCACCTACTTCCAAATAGTTGCATAGTTATACGAAGGTCACAGAGGCGGAAACAATAATGCAGGACGGCTGCGTGTTCTGTCGTGGCTGAGACATGCATAGCAGCAATACGTGGTCGTTTTTGACGAATTGCCATCTCCGATCATAATGGACAGAATAGTATGCTGCTAACAAGGGAATATTCTAGAAAAGCAGGATCTAAAGCAGGAGACAAAAAGCAGGCAGGAATATATGCAGCTGGCAGTCAGGCAGTAGTCCAGCTTCAGCCTCATTTGACAAATGCAGAGTGTATGTGTGTATAAGGCAGGAGATGGAAGAGAGACAGCAGTAGTAGTAACAAGAAGCAGAGTGTTGGAGCAAAGAAATATGCAGATGTAGTAAAAAAAGAAGGTGATGACTCGCAGTGCCTATACCAATCCCTCTAAATGATCAGATACCAAAATATTGGTAGTAGCAATGGTATACGACAAGCGTACGTTTCAAAATCAGCTTTTGATGTACACATTCTTAAAGAACCATCCAAATGCAGACCCGTCGTTAATCGACCGAATGATTGGGAGTATGATGAGGCAGAGAACTTTATGTATCGGCATCATCCTTAGCAAATGATAAAAGAGCCAAAAAAGTGATTTGCTTATAGCGTTAACAACAGCGGCATCTACTACTACTGCATATGCACATGGCTGACCTGACAGATAGGCAGCACTACTGTAAGTATTGCAGCAAGGAATTCAAGCCAGAGAGGTCTACCAGAAGGTATTGCTCTGATGGTTGTAGAATCAAGATGTGGTATAAAAGGAACGGACGCAGCAGGAGAAACAGAAAAAGCAGCAGCTCTGGCAGAAAGGCAAAGCAGAAAAAGCAGGCGGAATAGCCGCAATTGACAGAGGGGAGACATACATGCAGTTTATGCAGTAAAGATGCAGCAGTACCAAGTAAGAAAGCAGAGTGAATGCAATCAAGAAACGGAACCACTGCATTCCAAGTTGTCGTTTCTAAAGGAAAATGATACACACCTTAGATGGTTATATCATGCAAATGTTCCCGTAAATATCACCTAGATATCTGGGTTATATCTAGTGATATTCATTATTGATAGTAGAGTCCCCCTATATACTGCCATGCCAATGCTGCTATAGACAGGTAGACAGTGTTATATTGCCATGCTCGTATATCAAATGGCGCTTCCTCCTTTGAAGAAAGGCAGGTACTATCAAGACTGAATATATTATTATATCAACGAATTGGAAATGCAGATGCCAGCGGTTTAAGCAGTAATCATCGCTACTTGTCGATTAGACGATCTGCCCTTATTTTGCGAGTTGAGATCAAACGTTCCGTAGCTGAAGCAGAAGAAGCCGAATAGGCAGTTATGTGCTGATCTCCACACATTCCTTCTGACAGAGTGTAAATCTATAACCATTTAGGAGTAGGACAGGTGATCTCTAGATCTGCGGCTCCGTTCTTTCCTGCCAACATTCCAGACAAAAGTTGCCTTCTTCTTGAAAGATAAATGCTTCTTGGCCACACATATCGCAAGTTATCGCTATATCCTCTGGTAAAAGCAAGAGTGCTGCAAAATTGTCGATAATTTCTAACATTGTCGCGCTCCTCTTCTAGTACTTTTTCTGTACCTAAGTCGTCTATTGCAGCATGGACAACGTATCCCTTCAACATCAAAATATTTGGTGCATTCCGTACAGTATCTAAGGCCCAATGCATATGGGCTTGGAGATGGAAAGCAAGGGTATGCCAGTTTTTCACATAAATTTTTGCAAGGCAATGCCAGAAGCTCAGAACGACCAATTATAACAGAGCTGGCACTTTAGGGGGAGGGAGGGCAACATGTTCCAACATGTGGGCACGTGCCATATACTATATAAATTTCCCATGTCATAACATGTACTACGCGACATGGTCAAACGCGGCGGCAAAGAAGTGGTAACGGTTGAAATCTTTAAGGAAACATATGATGTCATGAAGGCCAATGCTGAAAAGAAGCGTTGGAACACAAAGGACTACATCAATATGGTGTTGATGGAGGTCATTGAAAGGGACAGATTCCTCCAATCTTATGCTCCTTCGCTGTCCAAGATAGGCTACGAGCACAACATCTTGTTCATCAGAGACGCCAAGAAAAGCAAGACTGCCGAGATATACCTGAGGGACCGAGCCCTTTACTGCAACGTTTGCGATTCCAAGGACTGCGTCCACATCCATTACGCCTTGGCGCTTCCAGAAACGGCCAAGCTGTTCCTTCGCAAGCCCATCAGAAAATAGAGCTATATAGCTACGCATTGGCGTGAAGGCAGAGGAGGGACGACTGTTCCCTCGCGACTCTGTACAGCTCGTCTGCCTCTTCATCGAACGCCTCTATGCGATACTCATCGCCATTAGCAAACGAGACCTGCACGACGCAGTAAGATATCCCGTTTTGCATGTGCCCTGACTTTGCAGAGATCTGGCTCACGGCTGGCGACAGCAACAGCTGCTGGAAGGCATCTATGCTGTTACGATACACCATTCCTTCTTTTTCCCTCCAGCGAGATCCACAGCATAAAGGCGATCTTTTTCCTCAGCCTGCCGTACTTGCCGGCGCTGGTGAACTGTATCAAGTTGCCGCACTTGCTGCAGCGCACTCTCTTTGGGTGTGCAAGGTTCAGATGGTACAGCGGCAAGAGCTTGCATATGGGGCACCTGTAGTGAGTGAGGAACAGCCTTTGTATGGGCTCAAGCCCCTTGTAGTTTATGCCCTCTATCATGCAGAGTTGCTCGGCCTTTTGGCTCAACAGCAGGTCCGGCGATGCGCTGATGCCATCGAGCAGCATTGCCCATGCCTCCCTTTCGTCAGTGTATCCGATCTGCCTCCCTTCAAAGTAAGACGACATATGCATCAATTGACGGCACCGTCTGCTATAGGACTTGATAAAATGCAGTTCTTCCTTCTAGACAAGGCTTGTAGGCAGTACCGTTGTCATACTATTGTTAAAACACATTTTATAGTAATCATAATTGTACAACCATGACCTTATGCAATATTCATATAATAGTGAATATATCATAGAAATTCCAATATTCTTATGAATATGTGCAACTTTATCGATCGCAGCAAGAAAGAATCTGGATTGATCTAGTTATTATCCTGCTGATCTAATCGTGTATTATTGACGATACTGTCAGGCACATGCGGCTGGAGCTACCAAGAGTGGGTTGGCGCATTCTACCCAAACAACAGGGTTGCCAAACTACCCTTTTACTCCCGCATTTTCAATTCCGTGGAGGTCGACTCGTCGTTTTACAGGGCTCCTTCAAAGTCGATGGTTGCCGGGTGGATAAAAGCGACGGGCCCGGATTTCAAGTTCTCACTCAAGATCCCCAAGTCGGTAACTCATGACAAGCGGCTGGCAGGAGCAGAAAAAGAGTTTCTTGACTTTGTGGAACTGGTGGAACCGATGGCAAGAGTGGGCAAGCTGGGCTGCCTGCTGGTACAGCTTCCGCCTGACTTTACGTTCAAGGAACGTGGCAGTCTTGAGTCGTTTCTGAGCCTCCTTCCAAGGGATATTCATTTTACAGTCGAGTTCCGGCATGAGTCGTGGAACAGGAAAGAGACATGGGAACTCTTGGAAAAATACAATGTCGCAAACACAGTGACAGACTCGCCGATCGAATTTCTATCAAGGCCAGTTGTTACAGCCACAACGCATTCATACGTTCGGTGGCACGGTCGGGGCAAGTCGATATGGTACGACTATACCTACTCGGAAGAGGAGTTGCGCCCATGGCTTACCAAACTGCAGGTCATGGAAGAAAGAGTCCCTGTGGTCTATGCCTACTTTAACAACCACTACCACGCCAGCGCGCCGACCAACCTGCTGCAGCTGCTGGAGATGAGGGGAGAAGACATGACAGACGCCCAGAAGAAGGTCAAGGCAAGGGCAGAGCGCCACGAGCACAGAAAGGCTGTCAAGATAACAGACTTTTAGCGAGATAAAGAGTATGGATAATACGCACCTTTTGACAATAGGGGAGAAACATAATTTTGCTCTTCAATTTTTAGACTTAGATTCTTTCGTATTTGGTTTGGCTAGTATATGCATGGGAACATCAATTGTATTATAGCTCAAGTTATATCCTTCATTGTCGAACGGTGTTTATCGGTTTTGTTCAATTTGCAGATATGCTGGATTATGAACAATAGATAAGACCTGATAACTTAACTGTGCCCTGAAAGGACGCCGTTTCCGCAATGGTAGAATTTGAATTAGAAAAGAGACTCAAGGAAACCAGATCAGCTTATGCCATAGAAGAAAGCTATTACTGATTAAATCAGAAAATAGCTGCAGTGCCTTACATAAGCTATTTTATATACGAATATCCATCTAAGGAAAATACAGTCGATGAGGTTGACACAGCGACCATATGGAAATTATTGACAAGGATTCTGCTAATGCTAGGTCTGCCCATGCAGACACAGACAGACCCCCTCCTGATGCACAGAGTATGAAGTTGTACCACGGCAACATCGATTGGGATGTCGCAAAAAGGTTATTACACATGATTTACCTCCATGGTCCAATCAAAAAGACCCGCCTTGCCATGAAAACAGCAGTAAATTCTTCTACCTGCACAAGATACGTTACATGGCTAATAGAGATTGGTTGGGTCGCCACGAATAATTTTGATGAATTTAGCCTGACAGAAGCCGGCCTAGCAATATACAAGCGCATCAAATGGCAAGACTATGTCTGAGCAATGTACAAATTTTCTAGTGATTTCTTGCATATTGCATGATACCTACCATACGCTCAGCCTTATTAGCAAAAGTAGCTAGCTAGCCTTCTAATGGCAAAAGAAGAAAGGTCGAGTGTAATAAATCGGAAGTTAATTCTTGCATTTGTATGCATGGCTTTGTTAGCATTCTCTCTACCTTCAAGCTTAATTAGTATGAATGCATCTGATCAGAATTCGCAATCACAAGATACCTCGTCTAGTTCTAACGAGCAAAACCAAGATGATGGTAACACCAATAGTACGTCATCTTCGGGGCTTCATCTGGTGGTGACTCACAAACACCTACTGAAAATCCCGAAGCTATATCAAACAGCACTACTGCACCTCCAGATGAGTCACCGATTGAGAATGCCAGTCTGCCTCTCCTGAAAATCAACAACAATTGCCGTCACAAAATACTACCTCTGCAGATGCTGTTGCGTCAAATGCTACCATTACTGCCACAGATACATCACCCGGAGCTGCAACTGCACTAGTAACAATATCCGGCGAGCCTCTTGTACATACTGATGGGAAGATAGTAAGATCTTTCTCCTATCCTCTCTTAAAATTCAATGGAGAAACCGCTGCAGAGCTTGCAGTTACAATAACTTGGGATACAGATGGCACTACCAAAGTTGAAGATAATAGGGGATATAGCTATACCATAAGCATTCCTGAATCCCAAGACGTTTTCTCACTTTGGTACAACAGCACTCACGTGGACCAAAGGGTGGTTGGACCAGAATTGCAGTATGACGTTTACTGGACTGTTGTGGAAGGTGAAAATGGCTATGTTGATAAGTACAAGTACACTATTGCAGGAACTAGCATCAATGGTAGCCTAATTTCATTTGGAGTTGATGGTGGCAAGTATGATAAAATAGAACATGATAGATTTTTTGTTGAACAACCAGCTTCTGTTGATAATATTGATGCATTAACTTTAGACCCTGCGTTGGATTGTACTGCACCAGCTAATGATATCCAAGACGATAATCTCAATCGTGAAGGAACGAACGTAGTGGAGGATGGACTGGAGCTTGATTGGAAGGATGCAATTGCCTCAGGTCACAATGTGTATGTTGACTCTGCAAAATCTTCTATCAGTATACCTATTGGAAAACTGTTTGTCATCGATCCAACAGTAGTTAGTAGTGCGACTAATAGTATGTCACCATTTGGTAATTCTACGTTCGAAGGAGAAACGAGGATAGTAACAATTGGCGGTAGGCTGAACGTATTCTACTACGATGGGTCTAACATAGTGTATAGAACTCCAAATGATGGAGGAAAAACTTGGAGTACTCCAATATCAACAGGATCAGGAGCACTCGCATCAGATAGGTACAGATGGTCAATCATAACTACAGTTTACTCTAATACAACTTACGCCTCTTTGTTGTACTGGACGCCTGCAGGGAGCAACATGAACTTCTATGCGCTAAGGGGTGCAGCAAACGGGGCGGATATAAGCTGGAGCAGCCCTATTCTATTGGGCTATACCTCCTCCAATTCTGGAACGTGTGGCAGCGGTGGTGCTTGTGCTGCCGTTGCAGTTGCCACAGATACGAATGGATACATATATGCCGCATTTGGGTATCTGTCAGGAGGTTCAACAACTTACTCTTACCAAATTATGAGATCAGCCGATGGCGGTCTGACTTGGTCTGTTTCGCTGCCTCAGGTAAATAATATCAGCTCCAATAGATTTGCAATGGCACTAACCATGCTTAATTCGAGCAAAATGCTGTTTGCTTATACAACATCAAGCAGCTCAAATATTTTTTACAGGGTATACGGCGGTTCCGCGTGGGGTTCTGAGCAGACCTTGTCTGGTACGGATCTGACTGGCGCAACGTTTAAGCACCTATCTGCTGCAACTGATAGCTCACTTTCAGCGTACTTAGCGTATACTAATGTGACTAGTACTAATGGTGGAATATTAAAGGTTGCAAGATTCAATGCTACAGGTCATTTTGAGCTTATAGAAACTGCTGATAGTACATTACGGAACAGGCTTCCTAACATCATGTTTAGAGATAACGGGTTCACTGACGGAGACCTAGATATCTATTCTTTAGCTGACGGCAAGTTTATGATACTCGAAAGAGAAGCGGATCGAACTGGGAACAACCATTCAATCCTTTTGGAACAGCGTTCACCTCACCTGACCAACTTACGGCACTGAATTCGATCGACCAGATGAATTATGCTCTTTGGACCGAAGGCAGCTCTGTGCCATACACACTAAAGTTTGCCATACTTCAATACGGAACTCTAACTACAACTAGCAATCAGAATTCTCCTACAAAAACTGATTATTACCAAAGAGAAAAACGGATCATCGAAAGTGGAGATATGGTCAAATTTGCTTTCTATTATGATGGTTCCAACATCTTGTACAGGAATTCGATTGACGATGACAAGACTTGGAGCGGAACAGCTGTCTCAACAGGTTCAGGCGTACTTGCTTCAGACACCTTTAGATGGACTGTAATAGCTACAACATATCAGGATAACGAGTATGCAGTACTACTATACTGGACCCATGCCGGTTCGAACATGAATTTCTACGTGTTGAGAGGACAAATAGCTAATGAAACAATTACTTGGAGTAGCCCCATACTGCTAGGTTATACATTCGCAAACTCTGCAGCGTGTGGCAGTGGCGGCGCATGCGCTGCAGTTGCGGCTGCAACTGATATTGATGGCAAAATCTATGCAGCATTTAGCTATGGATCAGGAGGTTCATCCACCTATTCATATCAGATCATGAGATCTGTTGACGGAGGGCTCAACTGGGCAGTTTCGCTGGCGCAGATAGATAATGTAAGTACTGAAAGACCTGTCATGTCGATTACTGGACTTAATGGAAGTAAAATGCTATTTGTGTATGCGCTCTACGAGAGTTCAGACCTAAAGTACAGAGTCTTTGATGGAACTAATTGGGGTTCGGCTCAGAGTGCAAGCGGAACTGACATGGGCGTTAATACTGTAAAGCAAATCTCGGCTGCTACGATGAATAGCACACGAACTGCATATGTGGCTTATCTTTCAGGCGGTAATTCTGGTACTATGCATGTGGAAAGATTCTCAAATCTGACGGAACCTTCAACGGAACGGAGACAGCTGTGGGCTCTGGCAGTCACAGTCTGCCATCCATCACCATAACTTCTGATGAGAACATACACATCTATTGCAGTATGGACAATGTGATATACGAGACCATTAAGAATGCCACAGGCTGGCAGGCGCCAACGACACCTTATGGCCAAGTATTCTCTTCTCCTGATGAACTTACTGTTCAAACCGCTGGTCTCTTGTCAACAGGAGCATTATGGAAGGAGGGCTCTTCTGCTCCCTATGATCTAAAGTATGGTGGAACCTCTCAAGCTTATCGCAAGACTTGCACTTGGGAGGTTAGGACTGGAAGTGGTGAGAGCTGTCAAGGGGGCAAGATATGGTTTAAAAAGGCTTTTGTAGCAAGAACTCCTGGCGGCAGTTCAAGTACAAACAAAATAGTGAACAGGCACTGGTGTTACTTCAACAACCAACAAACCCAAACCAACAGGTTCGAGTGCGCGACGACTTATGTCACCTTCAAGGTACCTTTCGGCTTCAATAGTACTAAGGGAAAGAATTATTTCATCGAATCCATTGACTGGAAGCTTTACTCTCCAACGTATAGTAATTCACAAAATAATAATGATGATCCGAGCTGGACGAAACACGAATTCGTCGGTGGGGGTTTCAGTACCTACAAGACATTCGTTTGGACACCAAATAACGTTCCAATGTATAAGCATGGAGGCGGTCATGAACCGATTTTGATAACGGTGAAGGCAAATTATCACTGTCTGCCTAACCCACCTATATCAGTGACAATAATCTTGGATATGACAAAGGGATACAAATAGACCTACTCTACAAACTAAGGACCAATCCTAGCCTGAGCAGAATTAACTCCAACCGCTTCAGGCTTGTGATATTTCGATGTTTGTCATCGGGTCAGAATCAATGAACATGACGGACAAACTTGCGGGAAGTATCGACTTCACACGGTATACGGCAGTTTTTTTCCTACCCAATAGAGGAATAGATACCAAGTCGTTTCGATGTACTTTGGTATTTGCCAGTATGTTTGCAATATATCTGCCATCGAGATTTGCAGGCGCGCCATGAAGAGGAACGAGAATTAGCTTTTTGTACCTGTTATCTTCAACATCCGCCTTACTTACACTGACTGTATCTCCGATAACCGCACCGAGCTTAGCTCTGATGATTGAATCCATCCTGACAATCTGCCTGTTGTGATCCTTGATATATAGAGGCAAGCATCTTGCAATGAAGTTCTTGCGTCTAGTGGCAATAATTTTAACCAGATCTCCAGTGGCTGCGCTAATTGAATTCATAGAGTCATAATCTATTCTGATCCTGCTTTTCCCAGTGTCTACGCGATACTCCCTTTCCACAGTAAGCGTGACAGACTTGATCATCCTTCCGATGAATATACCATACTTAAAGATAAATAAGAATTATGGGACATCGTAGAAATGCTCTGGCTGCAGAAATATTGTCAAAAAAGACCTATCCGAACGTATGCATGAATGTCCAAACTGCAAGTTGGTCTTGGACAGAGATCACAATGCAGCATTGAACATTCTCAAATTGGATCTAGACTAGACCTATGCTGAGACAAAGCCTCTACTTGTCAAACAGTAGATAAGCAAGTTTCAGTCGAGGAAGCAAGAAGCCCATGTTTTCAAACGTGGGTAGTTCACCTACTTCCGGAGCGCTCTCATTAGCAGAGACTTGGCCCTGTGCACGCCGGGGATCGTAAAGCCTCTTGCGATTATCACGGGGCAGTTGAACTGATCCAAGAGCGCGAGAAAGTCAGGATTGTTAAAGACGGAAAAGCCGCCCACTGTTGCTCCCATCACCACAAGGTCGGGCTGGAACGAGCTTGCTGCCGACAGCATGATATCGGCCGACTTTGAGCTGCTCTCTGTCAGCTGCACTTCTTTGAGCTCGACTCCAAGCTGGCTAAGATAGTCCTGCTGCATCGTAACGCTGCTCCTTTCGCCCCCGCCGCCCCTGTTGATTGAAAGCAGGCCCACTTTGAAGCGCCCCGAGTGCTCAAGCCAGCTCGTGGCCTTGAGCACCACGTCTGAATGCTCCCCGCCGTCGTAGACCACTACCATGTTCTTCTTTTCTCCTGCAGGGATTGCCTGTGACTTTAGATCTGCGTCTATGCGCACATGCTCCGGCTCGAGCTCCAGCGCGTCGTTCTCTGCCCTTATCGCCAGCACCTTGCAGGTCATCAGGGTCAGCAGCTTCCTGTCGCGCCGGAGCGTTTCAAAATCGGTGACAAGCACGTCTATCTTTTGCTCCTCTATTGTAGCCAGAATCGCCTCGGTTGCATCGTGGGAGACCCTGACTAGATAGTGGTTTGGTATGTTCTCCTTATCAAGCATCTTTTCCAGCGGCTCAAACGACCTCTTGGCGGCGTCGGCAAAGGCCACGCCGGCAGAAAGCGGAGTCTGGTGCGGCACCGTTATCACACGCAGGATGTTCACCTCGCCGGCAGTCTCCTTGGCTATCCTTATGGCATACTTGATGAGCCTGTCAGGGTTTTCTGGCGTGTAAGGGATCAGAATTCTATAGTCCTGCCTCTTCAAGTCTCCCTCGGAAGTCACCAGCGGAGCGTAGTGCTGTATCTCCCTCTTGAAGGTATACATACGATAGAGCGCAAAGCCTACCAAGATCCAGAGTACAGTTATGCCCCAGCTGAGCGGCTGGGTGACGAGCAGGTACAGCGCAAGACCGAGCTTCAGGAAGATTCCAATGATTGGAATCGCCGGGAATAGCGGCGTCTTGAAACCGTACGACAGCTTGTCGCCGTATATCCTACGTATGGTTATCACTGCAATGTTGACCTGCGTAAACAAGAGGAGAAAGATGACGCCTGCAGCAACTGCAATGTCGGCAAGCGGAAGCGCGTATGCCACAAACGCCATGATTACTCCTGAAATTATTATTGCGACGTGCGGCGTCCTGTTTACAGGATGAATCGAACTTAGTTTATGCGGCAGGTTGTAGTGCCTGCCCATTGCAAAGGCCACCCTAGCTGAGGAAAACGTGGTGGCGTTCAGCGCGGCCAGGGTTGATACCATGCCGCCGCCAAGCACTATAAAGACTCCATAGGGCAGGAACATCTCGGCCGCCCTCATGATGCCAAGCTCGCCGTTTTCGCCTATGAACTGCCACGACGCGATGCCTTCGGGGAATATGGATCCTATCGAGACAAAAGCCACAAGGCAGTACAAGGTAACCACGATTGCAAGCGAGATGAATATCGCCCTGGGTATGTTCTTCTTTGGGTTCTTGACTTCTTCTCCTGTCTGGACTATGATCTCGTATCCTTCAAATGCGATGAAGGTAAGGCCCATGGCAGCGACAAGGCCGGCCACGCCAGTTGGCATAAAGTCTGCAAAATTGGTTGTCCAGTCCGGGTTGTTGTACATCGTCCAAAATCCGGCACCTATCAAGGCGAAAATGGTGCCAAGCTGAATAAGCGTAACTATGGTGCCGGCCTTGCCTGTCTCCGAAGTGCCCTTGATGTTGATGTATGTAAATGCTGCAATGGAAACGACGGCTATCACCTTGTCAAACGGGATGATTCCAAGAAGAGGCTCTTCAGAAAGTACACCGGCCACCTCAGGACCGAGCAGGTAGTACATAAATGCCCCAAAGCCGACCGCATATAGGCTCCCTGCTATGATGTGGGCAAACCATGCCATCCATCCGCTGATAAAGGCGTTTGGACGCGGAAGCCCCTCCCTTATCCACAGGTACCCTCCGCCCGCCTCGGGCATGGCCGAGCCAAGTTCGGCGTACGCCATTGCGGTAAAGAGCGTTATTATGGCGTTGAGTATGAAGGCAATAATCACGGCGTCCCCTGCTAGACCTATGGCTGGGCCGGTAAGCACGAATATGGCTCCGCCTATCATCCCGGCGATGCCTACCATTATGATATCCATGAGGCTCAGGGTGCGCACAAGTTGATGCTGATGTTGATGTTCAGCCGGTGGGCGCTGAGGCTCAGAGCCTGCAGAGGCCGACAAATTTAACGTAGAGTCTATTGCTAGAGAAATAAACGTTTAGCATTGTTTTTCCGGTTAATTCGCCATGCGCTTCAGAAGAATTATTTGTGATATGAGATTGATATTACATCACAGTGTCGACGACCACCGCCAAGGTCCGCATGATCAAGGGTCCTGCTACTGTAACAGTTGACGGGGCATGCGACGTACTTGGAAGTGATGTGTCAGGCAAGACGATCACGGTCAGGGCAGGCAAGGCGCTCCCCTTTGAACCCCGCGGGCGGTGCAGGCTGCGCGCGCGGCTTGGCCGCGGTGGGAGCATGTGGCTGGCCGATCCTGCCAAGGCAGGAGTCTCGCTCTGGCGAGGCATTACCCAGGAACTGACTGACTTGGTAGGCAACAAAAAAACCACGGTGATGCTTGTCGGAGAAACTGACACAGGCAAGTCCACCCTTTCTGTATACCTTGCAAACGTAATGCTCAATCGCGGGCTTGTGCCATGCATTGTAGACGGCGACATTGGTCAGGGCGACCTTGCGCCGCCCACAAGCATCGGGGCTGCGGTTCTACCCCGACAGGTTACCGATCTGAGAGATGTCGATGCCAGCCTGTTCGAATTTGTAGGGAGCACTTCGCCAGCAGGGTTTGACCGTTTCGTGGCAAAAAAGCTGAGATCCATTCTTGACAGGGTCGGCCCGCTTGGCGACACTTGCATCGTCAACACCGACGGCTACGCAAGTGATGGTGGCATCCAATACAAGCTAATGATTGCAAGTGAACTGCAGCCTGACGCCATAGTGTGCATTGGAGATAATCCGGAATTGCTGGGCGCGTTCCAAGGCGGACCATGGCAGGTTCTGCATGCCACGCCAAGCGGCCAAGCATCAAAGTCAAGATACGAGCGGGCAAGCCGCCGGCTGGATCAATTCCTTAGATATGTTGGCAGCGGATCGCATGCCGTAGAGCTGTCGCGCATCAAATTCGTATACATGGACAGGCTGTTTTCGCCGTCAGAGATACTGCGGCCTCCAATAGTACAGCTAGAGCCAGAGAACCTGAAGAGGATGTTCGTCGGTCTTGGCTCTGCCGGCCAGATAGTCGGGTTTGGCATTATCACAGGCATCACCCCGCACAGCATATTTGTCCAGACAGATGTCGGCTCCTTTGACAGAATCTATCTTGGCAACATCCGGCTGAGCAGGGACAGAGCTGTCGAGGTCAGGATCGCCTGAACGCCGGGTCCTTGAGGCCAAGAGAACTGAAGGCATCGAGCCTCTGTTTGCAGGCATAGCACCGGCCGCAATGAACGCTGCCTTCCCTGTGGCAGCTCCATGTCTGCTCTATCGGGACCTTTAGTTTGATGGCGAGCTTGATTATTTCTTTCCTGGTCATCTCTGACAGCGGGAGCAGTATCTTGTATGCCCTGCCGTTGCATAGGAGGCATCCTTCCTTGAAAAGCGCGTTTAATTTTTCAATATAGTCTATGGATGCGTCCTTGAAGAACTTGACATCGTGCAGGTTGTGTCCGCCAATCATGCGCTTTGCTCCAAGATATTCTGCATAATGGGCAGCTATCGAATAGAATATGAGGTTCCTCGCTGGCACGTATGACGACCACAGGGCATCTGGATCCTGCTTTTTCAGCCGGCCATTGTAAAAGTCGGACGCCTCTTTCACGAATGGCAGGTCTATCTGTATCAATTCCGTCACGCCGGCGCCCTTGGCCAACCTGACCGCCGCGCGCTTTTCCTGCTCGAGCCTGCCAAAGTAGTTGAACGTTATGGCCGACACATCAGAAAATTTTCGTTTTGCCCAGTAAAGGCATGTGGCAGAATCTAGGCCGCCGGAAAGCATTACCAGAGCCTTATCGTCCATCTAGTCCTCTTTCTTTACTCCGGCAATAATGTGGGCGCCCTTGTTGACTCCCTCGTAAATGTATACGCCAAGAGCTTGCACATTCTGGGGCATCTTGGGCGCAAGTAGCCTGATTATCTCAGAGGACAGGTTTTCTACCGTCGCCTCGCCGGAGAGCATGTACGTGGTCGATTTTGGCAGCTGCAGGCTAAAGTAGCCTTTTGGACCATCAAATGCCACATAATAGTGCACGTCGTCCTCCTTCTGAAGGTATTTCCTGTTGATAAAGAACTTGTGATCTATTGCGTTGAGCGTTTCCTTGATTATCCTCTTTGCCTCCCCAAAATCGATGACCAAGTTGTTCTTCATGCTGCCGATTATCTCCACCATCACGGTAGATGTGTGGCCGTGCAGCACCGAGCACTTTTCCACCAGTGGCAGAATGTGCGCATAGTCAAAGGCAAGCGATGGGTCTTCGATAAAGATCGAGCCAGTCTGCAGATGGTCTTCTGTGCTGTCATAAAAAAAGAGCGAGTCCATCTCGCTTATCTTGCTTGCATACTTTGAATGGCCGACTGCTATTATGTCCAAGTCTGGCAGGCGATCGCGCACTTGCTTGAACTTGGCAGCATCGTCTTCCGAATCTATGACTTCGATGTATTTACTGCCTGCCTTGAAGTCAATCTTTACGGACTTGCCCTCGGGAAGTTTCACGCTTGCATCATACTGGTAATCATGACCTAAAAACGACAGCATTTTTGCAACGGATAATTCTGATCTGCTCCTGAGCAGTCTGCCCCTTTCTATATACCGCAGGTCGTTGTCGAGAACGACCCTTTCATTGGTCATTAGGTCTGACACAGAGTTTGACCTGTAGCTTATATAAATGATAAGTGGGAAACACGCGTGATTTAGCTGCGAGCGAGCTATCGATAGGTATCTTAGCAAACAAAGGGCAACAAACCAAATAAACTTCATGCTGTGTACAGATAGGTCGATTTTTGTTTTCCACACAGATAATCACTCTCTCTCACCAAGGTGCCTTACATGTTAATTAACAGCCTCTACAAACTAGATGCTCAACTACAAGTTCCGTCTCTATCCAGTTATGGAACAGGAGCAGAGGCTTGTGAAAGTTCTAGAAATTAATCGCATTATGTACAACTACTTTATCCTCAATAACTTTCGCAGCAGAAATGACATGAACTTTGCTCTAACAGAGCTAAAGGAGCAGCAGCCAATACTCAGAAATTATTATAGCAAAATGCTTCGGATGATAAGCACAACGGTTGCAGCCGCGTGGATGGTCTAGAGGAATTGAAAAAGAGAGGTTGAGAAGCTGGCAAGGGTAATCTCAAATTGTTGAAAGAAGGTGATTGTAACTCATTCACTTATAACCAATCAGGCTTTAGGATGGAACAGGATGTAGGTGGTAAATGTATACTCTGTGGCTTGCCAAGCTGGGCCGCATAGAGATAAGGATACACAGAAGACCCATCAATATCAAACAGGTTACAGTCGTAAGGCAAGCTGGCAAATGGTGTGCAGTCATAGGCGGAACATGCACTATATGTTTTCAATCCTATAATAGTTCGATTCAAACTTTGAAGCTACAAACGAAACGCTTGCCGATTACCTCTTTTCAATCCTATAATAGTTCGATTCAAACCCAGACATGTCTCATATGCTTGTCGAATTACTATTTTTCGGGTCAACCTTCAATGCTGGCTATAAAACATTATCAGTTGTACCTTTTTCCCTTTCCCGTACTGTCCTTTTAAGCCATGCAGGATTGTTTGCTGTGAATACAATTATGGAATCCTGCTCTTTGCCGATTACCTGGGAAAGAAGAATGCGCAGTTCTTAGAGTTTTCCAAATGTTATTTGACCTTCAAACACGGAATTCTGAACCCATATCAGGCATTTTTTCAGTATACGTCTTACTGCATCAATCTGCTCTATTTTTTCACATCATATACTATTGTCACATACACTTACTTGATCCTCAACCCTCTGTATTTCTTTTCGCCAAGTAGATGCTTGAAGCATTCTATTCTTACAAGGCGCTGGTAGCTTATATTCCGTTTCAGTCTGGCATTGTTGATGGTGGTATTCAGCTTTTTCTAGTATTCAGACAGGAAGGTTAGCCTGCCCTGCTCATTGAGATAACAATAGTTAAGCTCTTCTACAAAGTGCTCATCCTTTATGATCCTGTTATTTATCAGGCTGAATATCACTCTGTCAACAATAATCGGCTTGAACACTTCGCTTATGTCTAGTGCAAGCGAGAACCTTCTTTCTCCCGGCTGGTGCAGACAGCTTCCGTTGAAGTCAGTTGGATGTGATAGATCTCAGTCAGAACGGTAGCATACATCAAGGAATTCCCAAACGATATCGGGCTGTTGAGCATGTTATGTGAAGGAATCTTTGTCCGTTTCTCAAACTCAAAGCCAGACCTCAAAAATTAGCCAAAAGAGGAATAATGGATATCTTGTGACCTTCCCTCGATGCCCATGAGTTCGAATATATTTGAGACTTTTTCAATGGCAGCATACTCGTCTTTAATTTGTCTATGAATTGCGCTACGTCCTTCTTGTTCTTCCTGCAGTGCTCCAAGTTTGCCAGTATGTTGTGTATCGCCGTGCCAACAAATTCCTTTGCTATTGCCAACCGCTTTTGAGGATCAAGGTAGTGCTCCACCTGCTTGACTATAAGAAAGCCAGACAGCAATTTTTCCCTTGGGTAAAAACTGCCAAATAATAGCCATAATAATTGTAGAAGTACAGAGGGATGCCGTGCTGGTTCAAAAACACGATCAGTTTTGTATTCAGGTCGATTTCGCCAAATAGGTGTATGCAGTAGATGTCATTGATTGGCAGCGACTTTTTCCTTCTATGCTCTCAAATTCTTCTGTGTTTTCGCTCCTGCGCAGCCTACCGCTCTTGAAGATATAGTAATCGCGCAGGTAGGCATCATTGCTCCTGACAATCTTTCAGATGCATGGCATTTGAATTCCCTCTTGCTTTGGAAATGAGTTTAACATCTGCTGACAGCAATGTCATATGTCTGTCTATGGATAGCTGAATATACAGCGCGTCATAGTAGGAAATAGAGAGATCCCTTGCCAACTTCATTGCTTTTGACGCCATCGCAGGATCCAATCTTGTAAATTCAATATCCATTTCCATCAGGTCATTCATTGCCTGCATGCAGTCAGCGGTGCTCAAAGCCTTGTTTTTCCAGATGGAATTTCCCACTTCGTACAGGAGGTGTTCCGGTGCGCAAAGATGTATTCTGCCGTTGATGAAGGACTGCAGGACCAGCAGGGCCTTATCAGTAAGGGCTTCGTTGTTGTACCACTTTGCAATCACGCTTGCATCTATCACTATCTTATTGCCTGTCAAGCGTCCCGGTCCTCTCGGATAGACTTGACAGAGTCAAACTCGCCGTACCTTGTCTTGCTCCTTATGGCGTCCATAGACCTTGCCGCCTTTTTTCGCTTTGTCTCTTTTATCTTACTCTCAATGGCAGCCCTGATATAATCGGGCCAGTCAACAACGTCGTCTATATCTTTCATCTGTTCTTTTACCTCCTTGGGTATCCTTATGCTGAGGTTGCTTGTATTGCTCATGTGTATGTAATACGGTTAGGCACTACTTAAGTGTAATGCCTAAATGTAGTACAATATATGCGTGCTAACTCCAGCGGAGCTCCCTATATGCACAGCTTTTGCAAATGATTTCCACTCTGCTTCAGGCGGTTTGTCATAATTAATTAGTTGTCTTTCAAATGCTTGTTGGCCATCTCGCATATGCAGAGATTTGCATTTATCTGGGCACATGAGAACAAGCAAGCAGTAGTATTGGTATTGTTGTCTGACCTGAAGCAGGCCCTTTATGAGGCAGTATCGAGAAGCGTGCCCGAAGCTAAAATAGCGGTAGCTTTCTCAGGAGGAGTCGACAGCTCACTTCTTGCCAAAATATGTCAGGACCTCGCCAAGCAAGTCACGCTAGTGACCGTCGGCTTTTCCGGCTCCCATGACATTGGATTTGCAAAAGGCATTGCTTCCAAAATGGGCATAGAATGCAGGACGCTAGAGATCGATTACCGCGATTTTCAGGAAAACCTGCGACGCATCATGCAGACCATAAATTGCGGAAATACATCCCACATTGAAAACTGCATAGCATATTTCTACATCTGCAAGCTCGCAAAGCAAAACGGCCTAGACATAGTCCTCAGCGCGAATGGGTGCGACGAGCTGTTCTGCGGCTATGATGGGTATCGCAGAGCTTACAGCGGCGGGGAAGCCGCGATAATGAAGTTGATGGACGAAAAAATTGCCAACGAATTCACTCTCATGGCAGAGGTTGCGACAGTGGCCGGCCAGTTTGGCGTGGCTGTCAGGCAGCCCTTTCTGTCCAACAAGTTCATAGAATTTGCAAAGGCAATACCAGTGGGTCAAAAGATCAAGGGGCCGGACGATATGACAAGGAAGCACATCCTGCGTCAAGCAGCTCTTTCAATAGGAGTGCCTGAAGAGTCGGCGACAAAACCCAAGAAGGCGCTCCAGTACGGATCGCTGATCCACAAGTATTTCAAGAAGGCAAGAAACACTTGAGAGAATGTTATGTTGTACATGATAATTACACACTAACGCATAACAAAACCGCTCTCTCAACTAGAAGATAGAATGGGACCAGCAAAGATGTCTGATCTCCTGGATGCCATTTCAGATGATGCATCACTTGAGCTGTTCAAGCTCGTCGCCCTTACAAATGGCCCAAGCAACGTCCTACGGAGCAATATGAAGATAACCCGCAAGCAGTATTATTCGAGGCTGTTTAAGCTGGTAGAGTGCGGCCTGGTAAAAAGGAAGGACAACAAATACTTCCTTACGACACTTGGCAAGGTGATGTACGACGCGCAGGCGACAATTGAAAACGCGCTAAACAACTACTGGAAGATTAAGGCTGTTGATTCTCTTGAAATTGCTGAAGGCATTCCTGCAGAGGAGCAAAAGAAATTGATCGAGACTCTGATCCACGATCAGGGGATAAAGAGCATACTTACAAACAATACAACCACATATTCCCAATAGGCTACGGAAAGACTATCCGCAGCTCCGTTGCATATTATTAGTGGCTTTCCTCTAGTGTTGCTACTCAGTCGCTTTTGCTGCAACACAGTTGCCATTGAAAGAGCTGACAGCAACTTATCTTGAATTTGCTTCTTGTTGGCAGTCTCCTTCAAAATGACATCCTCCTTATCATGGAGGACCATTATTGTCCTGTTTGACTTGTCTGGGGAGGACTTAGGAATGCCGATGGGCTCAGGTTGAATTCCTGAGTCACCACAGTAGCGAGAAGCGATATCAGGAGCAACATTACTGCATACTTGAATCCCGTTGCGAAAGAGCCGCTTGATATCTTGCCCATGAGGAACCCTGACATCCATGACTGAGCAGCGATTCCTATTGCAAGCATCTGGGTCGAGCTAAGTTCGCCGCTATTCTGGGGCTCTACGGCCGGCGTAGCCGGAGTAGCGCCCAGTGCCAAAACGCTGCCGCTTATTTCGTTGAACGTCTGGGCTACCATGAGTGTCGTAATAGATGTTAGCGCGGTAACCATGAATGCTATGAAGAAGTAGGGCTTGAGCATGCTGGTTTTTTCTTTATCGATGTTATACGACGACTCGCTGGATTGAGCAAGTATCTCAAGCGATGTCGTGTAGCCTCCACCGCTCTCTATAGCTTCTATGAGTATCCTGAAGTGTATGAGAGCTGAAAACGACTTGACAGAGCTGGCCAAGTTTTCGTAGATCTTGCGCAGTGGAACTCCCCATTCAAGCTGGTTTGCAAATGACTTGACGACACTTTGAAATACTGAATCCCGCATTCTTTGCGATGCATAGACAATGCATTTCTCTGGCGAAAGCCCTGCCTTCCTTGACTCGGCGACATCCCTCAGGTAGCTTGGAAGGTCTGCTTCCATGCCTTTCATGTTCTTTTCCATCTTCATGGCTTTGTATGCAGGCCATGCAGATGCGGCTATCAGAAAGATCGGCAAGGCATAGGCCGGATCTATTGCCTTCTGCAAGACTCCTGTTGCTGTAAGTGCAACAAATGCAACAATGGCTGCCAGCGAAAAGTAGATGCCCTTTGTCAGAAGTTCCTTTGCTCCTACCAATGTGGTAAAGACTACCTTGTCCATTACGTAAAGTATGGCAAAGGAGATTCCTGGCAACATTACAAAGACTATAAAATATGAGAATACGGGAGACGATGGTAATGATACAGGCAGCGCAGCGCCTCCACCTGACGATGTAGACGACATGGCAACCAGCACGACATACAAGCTGAGCCCGATTACCTGCATGATCATGTAGGCGTCTACAAGTCCTCCAATCTTGGCTACCGACTGCCTTGCAACTGCGACTTCATATTCGAAGATAGACTTCATCTTGCTCTGCAAGAAACTGGCAATGTCTCCGCCATTTCTTACGGTTGAAACATACCCCATGAGCAAGTCGCGATACTGCCTAGATGCAGAAACATTGGCCCTTTTCTCCATGGCAGTGAGTGGGTCCTCGCCAAGGATGTGCACTTGGCCGATAATGTTTCTCGCCTCTCTCATGATGTATGGCAGCAGCCTGTAGCGGGCAAGCTTTGAGAAGCTGCCAAACGGGGTTATGCCGCTGGCCGCCATTATGGTAATGAGAGTTATGACATAGGGGAGCTCGCGGTCAAGCCTTTCTCCTAGCCTCTTGTCAGGCTTGGGTTTTTTAGCATTCTTCTTGTTTTTTTGATCCTTTTGCTGCAAAGACTTGAATATTGATGACATCAAGAGCTCTCCACCTTTTTCATCAAGCGCTCTGGCTCTTGGTTGAACATTCCTATTACTTTGCTGATGCTTCTATAGTCTCTGGTGCCGCGGTTAACAAGCCACGTGAGTATTGTCTTTCTTTTGCTTAACTCGTTAGCAACATCTTGCATATCAAGACCTGTGTCTTCTGCTATCTTTGGCAGCTGGTAGCTATTCTTTAGGCTGTCAAGGTACCCGTCATACTGCGGGTCCCATGAAAAGACGCTTTTTGGAGTTGACGAAGGCAGAATTTCTGTTACTTCGGTCACCCTTCTTGCCATCATTCTTGTAGCTGCTTTGCCGCTGATCTGTTCTGATTTCAGCTTGACACGCTTGATATTGATGATGCAGTTCATGAGCGGCACGTATGACTGCGGTATGTCCATAGGCTTTTGCATGAGCCTCCTTATTGCTGCAGCAGAGTCGTCAGCGTGCATTGTGGCCATGCCACCGTGACCTGTCGCCAAAGCCTGAAACAGCACATATGCCTCTTCGCCTCTGATCTCACCTACCAGAATGTAGTCTGGACGGTGACGCATGCCGGATTTCAGCAGATCGAATAGGCTGACTTCGCCTTGGCTCTCAAGTCCAAAGCTTGCCCTTGAAACAAGGCTGAACCAGTTCTCGTGTGGGATGTTGATTTCAGCGGTATCCTCTACCGAAAATATCTTGTATGACGGGTTTATCAGGCCGGTGACGGCGTTAAGTATGGTGGTCTTGCCCCCACCTGTGGAACCGATGACCATCAGCGACTTTTTGTTATCAAGCAAGAACCAGATGTAGGCCGCAATATCGATATCGAGCGTATCGGAGTTGATCAGATCGACAATCGTGATCGGGTCTTCGCGGAACTTTCTAATGGTAAAGCTGCTACCCATAGTGGTGACTTCTTTTTTGTAGAGCGCCGCAAGACGGTGGTTGCCTGGCAGCGACGCGTCAACTATCGGGTGGGCGGCGCTGATGTGCTTGCCGGCCCGGTGAACCATCTTCATTACAAAGCCATCCAGAAATTCAGAGTCACGGAAGACGATATTGGTACGCAGGCCTTCGTAGCGCCTGTGGTAGACGTATATCGGCTTGTTGGGACCACCACATGTAATGTCCTCTATGAACGGGTCGTGGAAGAGCGGGTCTATCGGGCCAAAACCGAGGATGTCTCGCTTTAGGTAGTATTTGACCTTCTCGAGCATCACCGGCTGTGCCTTGCCGCCCATGAAATGCTCTTTCAGGAGCCTTGTGACTTCCGCGGTAAAGCTTGCCTCAAGGTTATCGAGCAGACGCGGGGAATCGATCTGCTTTTCAAGAAGCTCTTTGATGCTATAATAGATCTTGATCTCTTCTTCATTGAGTTGAAGCTCGTCAACGTTATAGATGATATCAGAAAATTCGCTATTTTGTAAAATGGAAACGTAGCAGAAAGGCGGAACCAACGCGTAGCGCTGTATGTTCTTGTACCCTTCCGGAACCTTGCCAAGCGACGCATCGCTCCTAGAAATAGAATCGATGTATTTTGCTACCTTGTCCAGCTGAGCATTGAGCCCGGTTTCTTCAAAGCTGGATTCCTTAAAAGCTGTAATGAAATCGTCGTCTTCTTTCTTTTTGTTTTCGTTTGAAAGTTTTATTTTAAATGACCTTAGTGCGGTCATGGTGGATCAAAAAAGAAAAGTGGGTTGTCCACTCTTTTAGCCGGTGACCACTTGTACTTGTTGTACTGCTGTTGCCTGTCCAGCTTGTACTTGTAGCGAGTAGGTGTTACCAGCATCAATTGCCTCTATGTTTCCGGCTTCATTCAGGTATACAATTGCTGCCTCGCCTTGGTCAAGTGAGATTGAGCCACTGGTCATAGTTGTTGCAGTGCCGCCAAGGGTTACATTGTCTTCTGTGTGATCAACTGGCAGTTCTGTCTGCAATGTAGTCTGGTTAGAGTTGATAGTATGGTACCAATTTGAGGTTGGAACCGAGACTCCTCTTAGGCTTATGGAGTTGATGGTTATGGCCTTGCTACCTGTGTTCTGTACAACAAATGCTGTGGTCGCGTCGCCTGTGCTTGTGACCCAACTGTGGACGTTGGAGATCTTTATGGATTCGGACTGTGTATTGGTCTGAAACATACTTCCCCCGAAGAAAATCACGCCTGCGCCCAGTACGACTGAGGCAATCAGGATGATGAGGGTTGTAATTACGTTTCCAATACCCCTGCGCTTCTGGAATTTGAATTCCATATTGGTTTTGGTAACAGGTAGGTCTCGATAATAGAACTACGGTGTATTCTCAAGCTACAAAATTGTTCTTGAGATGTAGTACTGATTCCTTACATACAAACCATCATAGCCTCATAGATGTGCTTTTAAACATCATATATGCCAGAAACTGTGCAGCGCGAAGAGATATTAGAAGAAGGCGATTTAAAGGGCAAGAGCGCTGCACTTTTGGCCGACATTGATTCTATGATAGATCAAACGTTGCAGATTTACGAGCTGACTTCAAAGGAAGGCGAAATCATTGCATCTATCGGCTCTTCAATCTCGGTCCTGCTCAGCACCCTCAAGCTTTCGGTGGCTTTGTCACCGAATATCTTTCAGAATGACTTTCCGGCGATAAAGAGCGCGGTCCTCAACGCTAACGCCGAGATAATAATAATGCAGGCCAACGGCAACATCGTGACCAAGAAATTCAGCGATCTAGACAGTAGCCAGGCGGTCAGCGTTATCAAAGAGATCATCCCAAAGATCAACCAGAGCGCCGAGGCAAAGAAGGCCGATGTTACGGAAAAGATAGTGCTAATGAAGAAGGTGGCCAAGCAGTTCCAGAGGGTAAAGAGCATGCCAAGCGCGCCCAGCAACTCCAAGGAGGAGGATGATGAAGAATAATAATGTCCTCGCCGATAGCCACCCAGATACTGTCGTTTGAAAACTTTGGGGCACTTGAAAATCATCTGCGCTCCCTGAAGAACCGGTACAACGACCTGATAAAGAAGTATGAAGAAACGCTCGGCTTTATATTGAGAGACACCAAGCCGACAAGCGCAAAGAGTCAGAAGGTGCAAGAAAAGTGGGCGCTTGAAATGCAGCGCGCCATGGCTGCCACCACCACTGCGGCAGCGGCGGCAGCAAAAAGCGCAAAAGGAACCCCGCTCGCCAAGAAGGAAGAAAGCAAGCCCAAGCTGCTATTTGGCAATGGCAAGGACAAGGAAAAAGACAAGGAGAGGCTGGGCGATGACTCTGGTGAATGGATCCCACTCGATCCTATGTCGCTCTTTATTGGAAAAAAGAACAGGGGCCTAGCAGAGATCTACTTTGACACGATCAACATCCTCCGGGAGAATGTTTCCAAGATCAACACTGCGCTTTCAGTCTGCAGTGCGCTCAAGGCAAAGGCCGCCACGGCAGGCAGCACTTCACTTGTCGTTTCCTTTGTAAACGATATACCTACCAAGGTGATGCTCAAACCACTGCGTGACGATGGATCGAAAAAGTACACGATGGCGTTCAGCTTTGCGGTTCCAAGCATGCCACCAGCAGCCAAGTCGCATATCATACAATAGCCATCCCTAGAGTCTATGGCCGCCTTCAAGGTTGCGCAAGCTCAACCCCCAAAATTAGTTCTTTAATGGCAAAAATACAAGACAACTAATCAATGTCAACTATCGACAGCTCAACAAGCTGGTAAGATAGATAATTTTTCGCCCAGAACATTCAGGTTAACGCTTGGAATATTCCAAAAATGGAATAATTTGGAATACTGTACATTCCAACCTGAGACTCCATTCCAAGCAAGCGTGGGAGGTAGAATATACTCTATCTCTGTAGTATCATTTTATCTGTTCAATTTGCTGGCTACAGCAGCTGAACCAAATATGGCAATGCCTCCGACAATCGTGACAAACCCGATGGCTTTCCAGTTGATATCTGACAGCTGAAAGAAAGGCAAGGCAAATTTTGACAGGTCCATATTTGTAAGTAAATAGATGCCAAATGTCATCAAGAAAATCCCGCCTACTATCAGGACAATGACCTTGAACATACCCTTTCTGATATGGCAGGAAGGGATAAGAGCTGCCAAGCTCAGAACATTTGATATTTTGATTCAGAATGGAATTCCGCTCTATGGTCTGCTAGCATTACTAGCAAAGATAACCCATATGCCATTCTTGACTGGAAACACGCACATGCGCACTGCGAGTAATCACTTGGCGAAAGCAGCCTTGGCTGCATCGTCGCCGGTAGAAGGCTGCTGCAGTGGCTTTTTAACCTTAGCCATTGCCGGCTTGGGTGCTTCAACTTCGGCAGCTGTAGGCACTGGCTTGACTCCCTCAGCCGCCGGCTTTTCAGGCGCCTTAGGTTTTTCTTCTGGCTTTGGAAGCGCCTCTGCCTCCTGATGCACCTGTATTGGCTCGCTTGAAACCATTTCTGTGAGAAGAGCTATGGACTGCGGGTAGGATGATGTCGTCATGCCTGCAAGCATAAAGACAACAGGATAGAGCCTCTGGTATATTATATCGAGGATCTTGGGGATCCTAGAGTCCTTATGAGCCTCCATTATGGCTTCAAAATCTGCCGTGCTTCCCATGATGTTGCAGACGCCGCGGAATTCGTATGTGACAGAGCCCTTGACATCGTTAAGTGTAAGCAAAAACGAAACTGTAAGGCGGTTATCCTTCCTTGACTCTTCGTCAATCTTGGCATAAACCTGAAAATTGCTTGGTATCATGGTTGTTGTTATTGCTGCCACCTGCGCCTGCCTCTCTTCTTCAACCGGGTTGCGCTTTCTGGAAGCAAATATGCTGTAAAGTGTCACTTCTACTTGTGGGCCTGATGGCGGTATCGACGACAAGACATCCTAGAGTGATCACCTAGTGTGAAAAAGCGCTATGCATGTAACTTGCAGCTACACACGAAGCGATTTTTATTTTTGAGGTGGCAGATAGCCTCAAGTTATGGACTATTTAGGGAAGGATGCCCATGCAGACGGTGTCGGTAACAACAAGGTGACTACCCGGCTCAGGACGTTCAACCAGCAGTCCAAGATCACGCTCCAGATATCCCGGCTAAAGTCCTACGAGTCCCCTCTCAAAAAGAAATACGATGTCGAGAAGTATGATCTCACTTCAAACTATGTCTTTCCCGACAGCATGTCGGAGCTTATCCCAAAGCATACCCCAGAATACATCGATCACGGTCAGCGCTACGTTGAGCGCATAATGCGCGCCCTATACTACTTCAAGCAGTGTGCGCTCATTGGTCCTAGCGGAACGGGCAAGACCCATATCGTTTATGCCGTGGCAGAGATAGCCGGCCTCCCGCTCTGGGAAATAAACTGTGGTCTCCAGACCACATCTTTTGACCTCTTTGGCAGGTACATCGGGCTTGGAAAAGAAAACTGGGTTGACGGCCAGATAGTATCGTGGTGCAGACACGGCGGCATACTCTATCTGGACGAGGCCAACATGATGAAGCAGGACGTCGCCACTAGGCTCAACCCGCTCCTTGATACCAGAGGCCACATTGTGCTCAATGAAAAGGATAACGAGATCATCCCTAGGCACCCTCTCAGCTATGTGATTATCAGCATGAACCCGTTCTCCGTTGAATTCGCTGGCACAAAGCCGCTCAACGCAGCGTTCCGCAGACGGATGAGCGTGTGGATCAACTTTGACTACCTGAGCACTGGATCAAAAGTCAATGAAAGCGAAATAGATCTTATTCAGGAGAGGGGTGGAGTGACCAGAGAAATAGCTATGCAGATGGTAAAGGCAGCGGCACAGCTGCGTGCCAACTACAAGAAAGGCGACCTTCCATACGGACCCTCAGTTGGTGACCTTATCAACTGGGCCAAGCTGGTGGCAGATGGTCTTGATATCCACACAGCCGCAGAAGAGACCATTGTCTCTACGACGAGCGACGACATTGCCACACAAGAATCGGTCAGGAGGATAATCAAGCTAGCCGGCGGCCACCAGCTCCTCAGACCTAGCATCCAGAGTGCAGAGACGCTTGACGACTGATGAATTCGTTTTATTCCACGCTATATGGCAAGTTTGCCGACCTTCAGGTGGACCAGTCGTTTAGCGCCAGATTTGCCTACCCTGCCAAGGGTCTGAGACCTTCGCTGAAGATAGGCAAAGGCATTTTGGACTGCACGGTAAGGATACCCCAAATACGTGCTGCAAAAGGCACCATTTCTTACGGCCCATTTCTCTTCAAGGACAGCGAATTTGGTCAGGCGGCGGCAATCAGGCTAGCCGTGGCATCAACTTGCCTGCTGAGCGGCAAGTCGGTCTTTTACTGGCTGTACCGTGATTACTTGGGTGAATGGCTTGCTTCAAAGGAGGACAAAATCAGGGCCGGCTATATAGTAAATGTAATCCTTGACATGCTGGCAAGACAGAGGATCCGGCAGGTCGAGGGCGAGGACTTTTACGCTGATACAATGCGGCATGCAGACCTGCTTGTGTCTGCGCTGCTACCCCGGCATCCGAAGAACTTTGGCATCCTGACACAGGCTACTCTTGCCTCCTTCCTCTTGAACATTTCAGCAGCCTATGCTCCTACTGCCATCGTAAAGACGGCAAAGAACTTTATTTCAAAACTGAACGCCTTTGCATTTGACCCATCAAGGCTAGTTGATATCATAAGAGATCGCATATCAAGCAACAATAACACTGTAGAGATCAGCAGAGCCGAATCGGGGTGGGATCATATCGCCAAGCTGGCAGACACGCTCTATGCGATCATCGACAAAATCCCGGGCAAGTGGCATAGCGTATACCTTCCATACTCAAATGTTCTGGCTGTTGGCAACCTGGAATCAATATCAATATTTGAAAGCAAAATTATAACAGAAAAAGAGTTTACTGTAATCAAGCGACGTGCCATGAACGGCAGTAGTAATAATAATCACGCCGGCGACGATACAGTATGGCAGGAGATATTTTTTGAGCTGTTAAGAGAGGAAAAGCGAAATGAAAAAACGCTGTCCCGGCTATCGCGTGCCACAAAGAACCTAAATTTCAGCACTGTTGGCTTTCCAACAAGCGACTATGTCAGCTATTACAGCCTGTATAATGAGCTGGGACCGCAGATCAGAAGGGTAATCGAACGTGTGAGCCTGATAAAGAATGCTCTTGACGAGAATGCATTTGAAGAGAGCGGAAGTATTGACCTGCAGGTTGCCATTCAGGCTGTTGCGAGTGAAACAAGAAGAAATGACATATTCATCAAGGATGAGAACCTGCTCAAGAACGAGTCATGGACCATACTGATAGATTCCAGCCTGAGCCTAAGCGGCTCAAGCAGACAGCTCAAGGCAGTGTCGATATGCCTTGGAGAAACGGCAAATCAGGTGATGGGTTCCTCCAATCCGTGGGCAATGTTTGCATTTTCAGACGAGTTTTATTGTATCAAGGATTTTACTGAGCCTTACGACAGCCAGGTGAAGGCAAGAATAGGTGGCTTGGCCCAGAATGGGCTTTCACACATTCCTGATGCCATTAGATCATGTCGTGCACTGATCGGGGAACATAGCAAAGACAGGAACTACCTCATCTTAGTCTCAGACGGAATACCATCGGGCTATCTTGGAATAGAAGCCGAGTTTACGGCTTCTGTAAAAGAGCTCGGCAAGTATGGCATTAACCTTGCGGCCATAGGAATGGGGGGTAGCGCCATCAAAAAGGCAATACGCAATGCCAGAACTATAGATACGCCGGCCGATATAGTAAAGGAGTTCATAGAGATCTACCAAAACCTATCGCTCTAGTTTTTGCCCAATACTGGCAACAGATTATGCCGCATCATGGCAACTGTTCCGTCCTGGGGGAATGACAAGTGCCTAAGATGTAAAATTTTGATAATGTGTTATAAGAATTATAACAGGTGCTATACTTTTCAACAAAACTATATGTCATTGTTTCTACATACACAAGCTACTTTATATACTGCCAATAGAATGTTCTAGCTCCCTGATCTAGAATGGCTGCAAAAATGGACGAATTCAAAGTAACGAACCCTGGTTTGGACATAGAAAATAGCCTGACGGCTGAGCTGCAAAAGCTGGACCTTACACTGAATGAAGCGAGGATACTTTTATTCCTTATGACCCATGGAAACTCGACAGCAAGCGATGTTTCCCGCCATACAGGGATCCAGCGCACTGAAACTTATAACTATATTTCAACGCTCCTTGCAAAGGGAGTCGTCTTTTCGACCTTTGACAGGCCGCAGAAATACTATGCCTTGCCGATCAACGAAGTCATAGACTGCCTTGTGCAGACAAAGCAGAACGCCCTGCAGTCGATAGCGGAGAAAAAGAAGGACTACCAGGAAATGGTCGAGGCCATACTGAGCAACACAGTTATCCCCGAATCGGACAAGAAAGAAAGCTACCAGATAGTGATGGGCGAAAACTCGATCAACGCCAAGATAAAGAGGATGCTTGCCGAAGCCAAGGAAGAGGTCACTGTTCTTGTGACAGACAGGAACCTTGTCAATATGTACCATGCCGAAATAACGGATCAGCTGATCCAGCTGACCAGCAAGGGAGTCCGGGTCAAGCTCAGGACGCCATGCAAGAATGCAAACGACTACATCAGCACAGAAGATGGCGAGAAGGCTCCGATTTCGCTAAAGACGACCGCCAAGGTTGTCCCGGTGAACTTTGTCCTCGTCGACAACAAGGACATCATACTGCTGCTTGAAAGCAACTCGTTCAAAAAGTCAGAGCTGTGCGGCTTTTACACCAACAACCTCTCTATGATCTCGGTCTTTACGTTCATCTTTGATAACCTTATATAAGCGACTGGGGTAGCTGGCCATGTGTCCGGCAACTCTATAGAGAGGTTATTGGACAAGATCGACGCGGACATCTCTGCCTTTTTGATATTTGCCGGCGTGCTGGACAACAATGCTAAGCTGCTTTCCTTTCGGAGGGGCAAAGCCAGCTTTTCCCTGCCGATAGAGAGGCATGACACGCTTGACGTCCAGCTGTCCCTGATGTTCTCGCTCATACGCCAGCTAGAGGACATCTCCGGCCCACACAAGTTCACTGTGACGCGCTTTGCAAGGCACGACATCTTTTTGTTCGGCACGGCCGATATGCATGTATTCGTGATAACCTCGCCCACTTCGGAGGGACAGGTCGCAAAGACGCTGTCAGAGCTGGTCGCCACCATGAGCGATAGCGAGCTCCCTATGGCAGCGCCCAACCTTGTAGGAGGGGGCAAGAAGGATCAGACCATGACAGCAGCCGCCACCACCACCATGGCATCGGTCCGCCACAATAATAATAACGACGGCGAGCTCAATGGCATCGACAGGCAGCAACACAAGCTTTCACTGGCAACCGCCGCCAAGCCCCGGCCCGAGGCAATCGCGATGCTTCAGGGCTACCTCATGGCCCTTGAAGCGGACTGCATCATACAGGATGATGCCAATGGGTATTACAAGGTAAAGGCAGGCGAGAGCGACAGGCTCACCTGGTCGGTGCTTGAGAAGGTAAGCCACACGTTCAAGGACAGGATCGAAATACATCACGTCGGCCTAGACACCGACGGCAAGGTCCTTGTCAGGATCTCGCTAAAGTAAGGGCGCGCGCATGTATATGCGCATGTATGCGTTTCAGTTCAGAAAATAATTAGTTCTTTTATATACTATTAAATGTCTGCTAGGATGACGCGGCGATGACTGATACTAGAGTTACTACTCTTCTTCTCCCTCTCCCTCCTCAATCAATATGGTCTCAAATGCTACCCTTTTCTGTGCAGCTGGACTGCAGCTAAATGCAGCTAAGTATATTATTTGGGATTCATTATCGCCCTTGGAATTTCTCCTCTCCCTCGATCGTACAACATTAAGAGTCAAGTAGTAAGGAGTCATGACTAATAGTCCTTACTCCTAGTCAAAAGATACTCTACACCAAAAGCCGTAAAGATGAGCCTTTTATTTGCAGCCAGACATAATACAACTGTAGGTAATGGCAGTCCAAACAACTTGTAAGTTCTGTTCTTATCAATGGCCATGTAAGGGAAACAAGGCTAGGGCCACCTGTCCATGTTGTAAACGGAAGAACCGGGTCAACTCCATTCTAGCTTCAGAAGGTCCCAGGCCACAAGTTCAAGTCCTACATTCTAATCAAGTTCAGCAGGAGAAAAAGGATGATGAATTGAAGAACAACCCACCGCAGGTTCCTACTAGTCCGAAATTGCCCCAAGTATCGAATGAAGTTGCTCCTGACGCTCAGTCAGAACTGTCAAAACCGGAACATCCAGTAGAAAGCCAACAACCATTGACGAATGAGCAAATTGACAAGATAATAATGAAATTGGCTGAGCGAATCAGGAAGTCGAAAGAGAAGTAGACTTGGAATATGGACTTTGAAAAAATAATTGCCCATTCTCCAAACCCGGAAGCCGCTATAAGAGCTGCTTACAAGCTGGAATTGTGCGAAGAAATGATTCGACTCACAAATGAACTAGAGCGTGATATAGCAAAGTTGAACACAAGAGAAAAGCTGGCGTTCTATGAGATGATTGGGAGCAAGGAGATGGTAGAATTCTTACAGGAAAAACTCTGGAACAAGGAGGTGGATGCACAACTTAATTTGTATATGCTGATTGAGGAAAGAAAACGCCATGGGCTAAAAGTTGACCCTGATATTGAGAAATGGCTACGTTATGATCCTCATGAACTTCTTGAGCGAAGGAAAAGAGAGCTGGGTCTGAGTGGGAATCCTATGTACCAATAAGGCTATTTGAGCGAGTTCTGCAACCTTCTCTAGCGCATTGCTTCCAGTATAGCTATTTGAGCGTCATGTGGCATTTTCTCCCATGGAAAGCCTATCTTCACCATCCCTATCAGCATTTCAACGGTTAGCCACTTGTTCTCTACCCATGGGGCAAACGTGTTCTTGAAGCGTTTTTCTCGACTCATGCCTATGACGTATCTAGTATCTCACTCCACAAAAGCTTTAAGCAGAAAATGAAGAATCCATCGACAATGCAATCAACCACCTTCCACTCTGAAATTCGGCCGGCCCTGTTGACGAGATTGACTGGTTAGTGGGTAATCTTCAAGTTTCTATGGACTATGAGAGGCAGATGCGTTCTAGAATTAGGAAGAATCTAGACATATTCCAGCGTGAAGAACTGCCACTACTGGTGGAAAGAGGCTTTACAGAGCCGAAAGGAACCGTGACAACCTGCTGTCACGCCAATGACGCTGCGGATAGTATAAATTGGCACAGCTTAAATGAGATTAGCGGGCTGCGGGGGTCGCCTAGCCTGGCAGGGCGTGGGATTGCTAATCCCATGTCCGAAAGGACACGTGGGTTCGAATCCCACTCCCCGCGCTCTACTTTTGGAGTCATCCAAAATAGTTCTCTTTAGCGCCTGTGGGTATTCATCTTCTGAACAAGAATGCAGGCCACCCGGACCCAAGCATACGACAGACAACGACAAAAGGAGGAACCGACTATGGCTTTAACTGAACAGCTGCCCTCCCAGCTCGAAAAGACCATAGTGCTTTTGACGGCTAACCTTGAACGCTACTGCAGAAGTCTCTTTCTGAAACTTGCAAACGCCAACAGCGAAAACGCACAGATACTGGCCGATTTTATCACAGCCGAGCAGAACGAAATAAACATCAAAGACTCGACCAAGGAATGGAAGATCAAGATAATCTTCCAGCTCTCTGCGTTCCATGAACATGCCAAGTCCTTCAAGGACATGACAAAAGATGATATCTTGGCTTATCTGAACAAGCTTCGCAAGCCCGAGTCTGAGGACCCAACCCACAAGTGGATTGGCACATACAACAACCGCCAGATGCTCCTGAACAAGTTCTTCCGGTGGCTGTACAACCCTGACGAGCCGGACCACAGACAGAGGATAACCCCGCCATGTATGAGAGGGGTCAAGAGGCTTCCACGGAAGGAAAAGTCACCCTACAAGCCCTCAGACATTTGGACAAACGAAGAGCATGCTGTCTTTTTGAAATACTGTCCAATGAAGAGGGATAGATGCTACCATGCTATGGCCTATGACACCTCTGCCAGGCCCCATGAACTACTGCGGCTAAAGATAAAAGACATCAAGTTCAAGCTGTCGCCGGATGGGATCCAGTATGCGGAGATTCTGGTTTCAGGCAAGACGAGGCCAAGGACGCTGCCACTAATATCGTCCATCCCCTACATCAAGGAATGGCTGCAGGAACATCCACTCCGCAATAATCCAGAAGCTGCGCTCTTTTTGTCACTTGGAGACTCGAACTATGGCAGGCCAATCACCAGAGATGGGCTATGGTGGCACTTTGCCAAACACTACAGGACAAAATACTTTCCAAGGTTGTTAGAAGAACCTTCAGTGCCAGCAACTGACAAAGAGCACATCAAGAGTATGATTGCCAAGCCATGGAACCTCTACATATTCAGGCACTCAGCGCTGACACAAAAGTCGCAGATCCTGAAAGAAACCACGCTGCGAGACCACGCTGGCTGGACGATGTCAAGCAAGATGCCGCAGGTATACCTGCATTATTTTGGGACCGAGTCGTCAAACTCGCTCCTTGAAGCATACGGGATAATCAAGCACTCGCAAAAGCAGATAGAGATACTAAAGTCAAAGGCATGTCCAAACTGCAACGAACCAAACAAGCCCGACGAGAGGTTCTGTTTCAAGTGCAAGATGGTGCTGACCTACGATGCATACAAGGACACACTAGACCAAGAACAAGCAAAGGAAGAACGCCTAAAAGTAGTCCAAGACCAGCTGCAAGCCCTATACCGCCAGTTATACAGGGAGGGCCTCATCAAGGAACAGCCTAGAGAAAGTGGATAATCTGCCACTTTCTATACCCCCTCCCCTTTTGGTACTCCAGCCATAATATACTAGCAGTTTATTCTGAATAGCTGATACAGGCACACTCTAGATGGCAGAGGTCACAGATGATACAAGTGCGCCGGGTAGCGCCAAGCCGACGCAGGGTTATCAGCGAACTAGGGTTAACTGGGACGATGTTGTCAGCCAAACCAGCTTTGCATTATCTTGGTTTCAGGAGCGCGGAATCAGACCTACTCTTAGAACGATGTTTTATAGACTAGTCTCACTTGGAGTAATTCCAAATACAGAACAGGCCTACAAGACGCTAAGCAAGGTGACAGTTAAGGCCAGAAAAAATAGAAGGTTACCTAGAGATGCGTTTGAGGATAAGAACAGAGAGATTCTGAGCAATGTCCGTCAATACACCTCGCCGGAAGACTTTGTTGAGAGACTGGTGAACCAGCTCAGATATGCTTCCTCAAACTACTATGTTCCACGGTGGCATAAACAGCCTTGTTATGTTGAAGTCTGGATAGAAAAACAGGCACTGGCTGACACCTTCTATTCCTTTCTCGAAGAAAAGGAGGTCCGCATCATCGTTAACAGAGGATACTCTGGTTATTCATTTTTGCACCAAAACTGCAATAGGATATCGAGAATGATGAGTGATGGCAAACAGGTAAAAGTTCTGTATTATGGAGACTTTGACCCGTCGGGAGAAGATATGGACCATTATTTGCAAGAGACATTCAGAGATGAGGGTATCTATTACAGACAAGACAGATTCGAATTTAGAAGGATAGCAGTAACTGAAAACCAGATAAGGCAATATAATCTTCCCACAAGGCCGGATGCTGAAACATATCAAAAACTGTCAAGAGACCCTAGGAAGCATCGATTTGTGCAAAAACACGGCCAGCTCTATGCGGTAGAGCTTGATGCGCTGTTGGCATACCAACCAGACGAGTTTAGAAGGATAGTCACAGAGTCGGTGGATCAGTATTTTGATAGGTCGATATTTGATGAAGTTTGGTCGGAGCATTCACCAGAAGCCATAAAGAGATTAGTCTCCGAGAAAGTTACATTCGTGGAGGATGAATAACAACTTGAAAAACGGACATATGTCCGAAAATACTAGTTCCTTAAATAAGGTGTCCAGAAACCGTATTTTGTGCAATATTGCACTAAGAAATAGTTCTTTATATACAAACTCAACTAGACGGTTCGAATCTTCTCAAATGCTAAAAATTGGCATAGTTCTTCATATAGCAAATTCGACATCTGACTATCGTTGGAGTCAGTGATATGATTTAATGTGGGTATTTCGGACTAGTCTCAAACAATAGTTCCATGCTATGACTATCGCAAGAGGCTCCTTTAGAAGAGCCTAGAATTAGTTCTCATATTCTAGTCACTACTCTTAATCCACTATGTCTTCCATAAAATCAATCAAGGTTTCAGAAGAGACATACCGCAAGCTGGCCAGACTAGGAACGCTAGAAGACTCGTTTGATTCTGTCATTTCAAGGCTCATCGCAAACGCTCAAAGAAATGGAGATCCTGAAAATTGAGCAACTTTGACAAAATCCAATATCAGACTGAGTTAATTCACAAATGTTTAACTTCCGCCTGCTCAGATTGCACAGGCTTTTACATTTCAGACGTGCTCGCAAGGCGATTCATTTGCAAATGTAGTTGTCATAGCTCATCTTCAGCGAGGATGGAAGACAATTGACCAAATCTAGTGATACGGAGTTCGACTTTGAAGCCTATCTCCAATACCTATCCTATAATGACGACAGGCTATTGATCAATGGAGAAAGCAAGTATCCAATCCCGCTACCGCAGCGTGTTAACAAAGAATCAATTGAAAATGCGGTCTATGAATATTGCCACAAGTACAACATTGACTATGTTTCAACTGAAAATGTCACCAAATGGTCAATCGCTATGGTCAAGGAGTACCATCTGCGGAACCTTAAATCAAGGAGACTGCCGGAGCTTGCGGTTCAACCTTCCCAAGAACAGCCAATAGTCCTGACAGACGAGCTCACCAAGGAGGTCACGTTCCAAGAAATTTCAGCAATTTTGTCTACATCGATAAAGAAGGACGAAGCGGCAAAACTGATAACATTCTGCGGCATGCTGCTTGCGCAATCAAATGAAGACCAGCTCAATCTTGGCTTTCAGTCCGAATCCTCGGCAGGCAAGTCGTATATTCCAATAGAAGTAGCAAGCTATTTTCCCAAAGAAGAGGTGGAGATCCTGGCCTCCGCAAGCCCTACAGCGTTCTATCATGACGGCAAATGGGATAATGAGAAAAAGGTGCTATTCAGGGACCTAGAGCACAAGAACCTGATCTTCCTCGACCAGCCGCACTTTCAACTGCTGGAAAAGCTGCGGCCACTTCTAAGCAAGGACATGAAAGAGCTTTACTACAAAATAACTGACAAGAACCAAAGGCAAGGCCTCCGGACAAAAAATGTCATTATCAGAGGCTTTCCGTCTGTATTCTTTTGCACTACTAGAACAGATCCAGACGAGCAGGAAAAGACCCGCATGATACTGTTGAGCCCATCAACAGATCAAGAAAAGCTCAGAGAATCGCTAGAGCTGGTATCGCTTAAAAAAAGCAACCCAGAGGAGTATCGCAAGCGCATACAGCATGATCCGCGCCGCAGCTGGCTTGTTGACCGGATAAAAGCGATCAGACAGTGGGGTATAAGGGAGGTTCTGGTTCCAAACGATGGAAGGGATGTGTATGAGAGGTTCATGAAGGAACATGCTTACCTTCTTCCGCGGCACCAGCGCGACTTTCCTAGGATATTCAGCTTCATCAAGGCCCATGCGCTCCTTAACTGCTTCAAAAGGGAGAAGGTGCTCAACGACCATGCAGACAAGCCGGTGGCCATAATTGCAAATCAGGCAGACATTGACGCTGGCTTTGAACTCTACAAAGAAATAGAGCAATCAAACGAGCTTGGCCTATCGCCCTATATCTTCAAGATTTACAGGGAAGTGATTCAGCCTCTACTAAATCCAGAGGTAGGGCTAAGTCGGAAGGAAATAAGGTCAAAGTACTATACTGTATTCCACAAGACGCTTGCAGCAAAGCTTGAAGAATCTGTTATTATGCAGTTGGAAGGGGCTGGCCTAATAGAGCAGTCGCCTGACCCAGAAGATAAGCGCAAAATGCTAGTCTACCCCACTGTGTCAGGGAATATATCTTTGGATAGAAAATGTATCCCCCAAGACAGTGGGGCAACACCTTTAGAGCAATATCCAAGGGAGGTCCAGCCTGAAACTTGACAATCTGTGAGAAGCATGGCCATTGGAATTCTTATGTTGACTGCTTTCAATGTCTAATGGAGTCTAAAGGTACTGCCTTTGATATCACAAGCGATTTTATCGAAGAGCAGAGAAAAGCCGCCGATAAGATCCAGGGGACCAACATAGTAAAACCTAGTAAGTTTTCGCCCTATACAAGGGCAGAAAGAGAAAAGCGTCGAAAGGAGGTAGCCAGACTTCATTTTGAAAAGGGGATGCCCGGCATAAGGATAGCCGAAGCAATGAAGGTTGACAAGAACACAATCTATGCTGACCTAAAAGCAATCTATCGAGAGCTGGCCCGGCCGGGATACAGCACTGCAGAGGCGTATGACAGATTCTATGTGAGGCTTGAAATGCAGCGTGCCAGGCTTGAAGAGTATCTTTCAAAAGAAAGTGATGTCCAGACAAAATTGATGATAGAGCGCCAGCTTACAGACATAGAAAGCAGGCTGCTAAAGGCTGATGAGCGAATTTACGACAACACTAACAAGATTCGCAATGGAGTGGCAGAACACATCAACAAGTATTGCGAAGAAAACAAGCTCGATTACCGCGTCCTGAATTTACAGGAATTGCTTAAAGTGTCATCGGAGGGCTGGAACTCGTTCATGACCGTTCTGAGAAAGGAGAGGATAATCAAATAATGAAGATGGGTATCATTAGATTTGACGACCCTGACGACTTGAACCATCCAAGTCGCGTATTCTTTGAAGTCATGATGCGACTGGAACTGCTAGACTATGCCAGGAGGTACTATGAGAGAAAAGGTGATTCATCATCGATGAAAAGAGCTGGAGAGATTCGCAAGTTCTACAAGCAAACTATTTGCGATAGCGTCTACATTGTCAGGTCGCTTATTCCAAATGAGCTTATGCATGATTATTCAAAGCTTTGTTCCGAAAGGGCAGGAATGAAAAGGAGATCCCATGGCTAAGATCAAGAACAATTCTTTTTAACAGGCTTTAATGACAATTACTGTCTGCTTGTCTGGCATCATGAGTAGCCATGAGGCACTTTCGCTTCTCAAATTGCATTTTCCAACTCTAAATCAGGACCAAATTGACGCAATCCAATCGGTTGATGGAACAGTCCAAGTGATCGCAGGTCCAGGCTCTGGGAAGACCCTCGTTCTAGTTCTTAGGACGTTGTATATGCTTATGACTGGAAAAGCTGAGCCCAAAGAAATTGTAGTAACTACATTCACTGAGAAAGCAGCATTTGAGCTGCGCGACAGGATCCACCAAAACGCGCGATTGCTAGGATACTCAGGTCCACTATATGAGCTAAAAACTGGTACTATTCATTCAATTTGTGATGAGATAATTCGACGATATATTAGACACACTCCTTTGAAGAAAAACTATGAAGTTTTGGACGAATTGACCCAGCAACTATTCATCAATGATAACTTTAGAGATATAATTCCCGAGGGCAGCAAGATAAGCGGAAAATATCTCGGAAGATGGGAATACAAATGGAGCGCAATCAAGGGAATAATTCCATATTTTAACAAGATTACAGAAGAATTGATCGACGTAGAAGAACTAGCAAAGTCGGCTGATTCCTTCCTGAGACTGTTAGCTCAATGCTATAAAGATTACCAGAAGGCACTATATGCACAGAATCGAATAGATTTTTCTCATCAACAAAAGATACTATACGAGTTGTTACAGCGCACAGAACTTCGAGACAAAATTAAGCAAAATATTAGATTCATCATGGTCGACGAATATCAAGATACCAATTATGTGCAAGAGCAATTGTTGTTACTGCTAGCATCCCCTGAAAATAATATTTGTATTGTAGGCGACGAGGATCAGGCTCTATATCGATTCCGTGGCGCGACAGTAAGAAACATCTTGGAATTTTGGTCACGTTTTCAGACCTGCAAGAATATTGTCCTCAATACAAACTATAGGTCTCACGAAAAAATTATTGATGCATACAACCGCTTTATGGAATCAATAGATTGGTCTAATCCAAAAGGACAGATGGATTTCAGATTCAACAAGAAGATCAAGCCTGATCCACAGGGCGTCTTCCCGGATTATCCAGCTGTATTTTCAATCTGGGGGGAGAGCCTCGAAGATGAAGGGGAACGCTTCGCCGAGCTGGTCAAGTACCTCAAAAAGAACAATATTATTTCTGATTACAATCAAGTTGCTCTACTTTTAAGCAGCGTCAGGCTTGAGCATAGTGGACATTACATTGCAGCCCTTGAAAACCATGGAATACCATACTTTGCGCCAAGGGCAAAGGCCTTTTTTGAAAATGAAGAAGTTCAACTGATGGTGGGTTGCTATGCTCTGCTCTTTGGGTTCCATGGTGACGCAGTAACTAACTTGAACAATAGCAGCTTTGCAGAACTGATTGGTTATACTAATTCCTCAATAGCTGCTATAGGACCGTATACCCAAACAAATCCGAAACTTTTGCGTTACTTGGGAGAACGGGTTAATGAAATAAACGCCCTAAAAATAGGAGAGTCGCTTGATAGGCCTATTATTGATTATTTCTATGAATTACTGGCCTTGGATCCATTTGCTCGCTTTTTGAAAAATGAGAATCGGGCAAGGAACTTGGCCATCCTCTCGCAACTCCTTACTGTTTTCCAGAACTACTATGGAATCACATTGGTAACAGGAAGAAATAAGGAATGGATTCCAAGGCAGCTTTTCTCTAGCTTTTTCAAACTACTTTTAGCAACTGGGATAGACGATTACGAAGATCCTAACAATCCTATCCCCAGCGGATATGTCCAAATTATGACAATCCATCAATCAAAAGGTCTAGAATTTCCGGTCGTCGTTGTAGGGTCTTTATCAAAAAGGAAACGAACAATCAAGCAAATAGATAGGGATCTGGGTCCCTACTATCACCGTCCTCCTTTCGAGCCAGATGATCTGATAACCGACTTACTCTATGAGGCATTTCTATGTAGCATTTTCAAGGGCTGAAAAACTTCTGGTCTTGACCGCCACAGAAGACCCTGCAGAAATGTTTTCTCCTGTCTGGGATGGTCTTGATCAATGGCCACATGTCCAAAAGAAGGTCCTTGAAACACTAAAATTCAAGCCAAAGAGACAATTTATACCAAAGAAGGCATTTAGCCTTACTTCTCACATCAATGTGTTTGAAGTCTGCCCAAGACAGTACCAGTTCTATCAGGAGTACCAATTCTCCCCATCAAGATCCGCAACTATGACATTTGGTACTCTTGTACATCAGACTATAGAAGACATACACAAGCATGTAATTGATGGCAAACTTGGCAACATATCAAATGAACAGATACGCGACGAATGGTTTGAGACTAATTATCGTACCTTGGTTGAAGCAGGAATGAGACCTTTGTCAGAAAGAAGACGGCAGAATGCGCTAGAGCATGTATTGAATTACTTTAACCAAAACTATGATAATCTACATCGGGTGAAAGAGACGGAGGTTGACGTTTCGGTAGAAAAGCCTGATTATATTCTGAATGGAAAAATTGATTTGCTTTTGGGAGAAGATGGTAAGCTGGAGGTCTTGGACTTTAAAACCCAATCTAGACCTGAAACAAATGATCCCGTTCTGAAGAGGTACTACAAACAGTTATGCATCTATGCCCACATTCTCAAGGAGCGTTATGGAAAGCATCCTGAAAGACTCTATATCTACTGGACATCTGAAAAAGATCGGGACAGAGCCCTTCAAGAATTTCCTGTTGATGAGCAGGAAATCAAGAATGCCGGTTCCCATTTTGATGAAGTCGTCTCTGAAATTCAGAAGAAAAAATTTGAAGTTAAGAATCCTCCTGCTTCCAATATCTGTAAAGAATGCGACTTTAGATCCTATTGTACTAGTCAGGGAACAATTAAGTTTAAGTTCAAAACTACCCCGTCACGACTTAACAAGAAGTGAATGCTTTGGTAAACATTGACATAAGAGATACAGAAGTAGTTTGGCCTGACAAGTATGGCAAGGATGGCAAGTTACACCAAATAGACAGAAAAATTCTGCCCTTCCAGGTCATAGAGACGATCAATGAAGACATTACGAGTCGAGAGGCACGAAAGTATGGTCCAGGACATCAGGCAAAGCTATTCGACACTTGGAAAGGTGTAGAAGGAGAAACTTTCGAATCAGGTTGGAAGAACAAGCTCATCTGGGGTGAAAATAAGTATATTATCTCTTCACTAGCTGAAAAGTTCTCAAGTAAGATCAAGCTCATTTACATTGACCCTCCATTTGATACTGGTGCTGACTTTTCGTTTACAACTCAAGTAGGCGAAGAACGGCAATTAAAGCCTCCATCACTGATAGAGGAAAAAGCATACAGAGATGCATGGGGCCAAGGATCTTCTTCCTATCTACATATGATGTATGATCGCCTTGTTCTAATGAAGGACCTGCTTACACCAGATGGCTCTATTTTTGTTCATCTAGATTGGCATGTGGGACATTACGTTAAAGCGATAATGGACGAAATATTTGGCAAGGATAACTTTAGAAATGAAATCATTGTCAAGCGCGGTCGAAAAAAAGGACTAATGTATCAATTTGATAAAGTCGATAGAATGCACGTAGGAACAGATATCATGCTATGGTACACTAAATCTGCAGATACAAAATTCAAGCATCCAGTATCTGAATCAGAGGGCGTGTCTGCAAAATGGATGGGTTTTTGGAGCAATGTCGATAGGCCCACCATGCGCTATGAACTGTTTGGATACACTCCGCCCAGAGGTCAGTGGAAGTGGGCTAAAGAAAGAGCCATGAAGGCAGTAGAGAATTACAAGAAATATGAAAAGGAATTCAGCAAAAAGATGAGCCTTGAGGAATATTGGAAGTCAACTGGAGAGACTCTAGAATTCATTCGGAAAAGAGAAGGCGTCAAGTATGCCGAATATTGGGTTGAACCCCGTGAACACAAGCTTCTAGATAACCTTTGGACTGATATTGAAGCCTACAATTATTCAACTGGCTATCCAACAGAAAAGCATGAACAGCTTCTTACGCGAATAATTACACAGTTTTCAGAAGAAGGCGATATAGTTGCTGACTTCTTTTGTGGATCTGGCACCACTCTGGTTGTAGCAGAAAAGAATCATAGAAGGTGGATAGGAGCGGATCTTGGGCGATTTGCAATTCACACTTCACGCAAGCGATTAATGGAAATAGAAAACTGTAGACCCTTTGAAATTTTGAACCTTGGCAAATACGAGCGACAAGTTTGGCAAGGGATTAGTTTTTCTGGAAAAGATCGACAGACTATACTATACGAGTATCTCTCATTCATTCTGAAACTCTATGGCGGAGAACCGATCTCAGGTTTTACTTATATCCACGGAAGAAAAGGCAAAGCGCTCGTCCACATTGGTTCTGTGGATGCTCCAGTGACTATTGATGACGTGATGTCTGCGGTAAATGAATGCATTGCAGCAAAACAATCTGAACTCCATGTCTTGGGCTGGGAGTGGGAGATGGGTATGCATGACCTTGTTGAGCAGGAAGCAAAGAAGCTGGGAGTCAAACTCCGCTCGTTGTTAATTCCAAACGAAGTTATGGATGCTCGAGCTATACAAAAGGGCGAAGTTAGGTTCTTTGACATAGCATATATTCAGGCACAGGTCTTGGTTAGGAAAAACAAGGTAGAGATCGAGCTTCAAGATTTTGTCATTCCGAACACTGAACTAATTCCGGAAGAACTCCGCAATAAAGTGCATCACTGGTCTGACTTTATTGATTATTGGGCAGTTGACTTTGATTTCCAGAATGATACTTTCCTCAACAAATGGGCGACATATAGATCAAAGCCGGGCGAGAAGCTTGTTCTTAAATCAGCAGCTTATGAATACAAGAAACCCGGAAAGTATAAGGTGCTAGTAAAAGTCATTGATGTATTTGGTATTGATACCTCTCGTCTTTTCGAGATGAATATTTAACCTTGGTGAGTAGACCGAGGTAAGCTTAATCTACTAGCAATATTTTCTAGAACAATATCCTTTGCCGAATAGAGATGTTGAACTAACCTGGAGGAATAAGTCAATCGCATTAAATGAAGCTCAGGAGCTGGTGGGAATTAACCTTCCATTTCAAGTCATAGAGAGAATTAATGAAACTCAAGCTGCGCGAAATGCAAAGAGGAATAGCGGACTTCAAAGAACCCTTTATGATATTTGGTCCCAAAAGGAGGGTGATACATTTGATTCTGGCTGGAAGAACAAGCTCATCTGGGGTGAAAACAAATACGTAATAGCCTCCCTAATCAAAAAGTACAGTGGAGAGGTTGATTTAATCTACATTGATCCTCCTTTTGCCACTGGGGCAGACTTTTCTTTCACGACAACATTGAATGATCGTACATCGATTATCAAAGAGCCTACAGCGATAGAACAGAAAGCGTACAGAGATACTTGGGGAAAGGGTCTCGAATCGTACCTGCATATGATATATGAAAGACTTGATTTGATGCACAAGTTACTTGCTCCTGATGGAGCAATTTATGTGCACATGGATTATCACATAGGTCACTATGTAAAAGTGATTATGGACGAGATCTTTGGGCGTGATAATTTTAGAAACGAGATACTAGTAAAGAGGATCCGCAAAAATGTGAATGAATATGAAACCGCAAAAAAATTGAACGTGGCTACTGACATGATATTGTTTTACGCAAAATCCGATGCGCACAGAATTGCCCCCCCATGAAGAAAGAAAAGAAAGACGAACGTTGGCATGCCTTCGATGCTCCTGGCTTAAGAACTGGTATGGATTATCCTCTTTTTGGTCGTAAACCTCCACCAGGTCGTCATTGGATGTGGGATAAAGATAGGGCTAAGGAAGCGGTCGATAGAGGCGATATCCGTCCTAATCCGCGAACAGGGCGACCTGAATATAGGGTACCGGCATCAGATGAAACACTTCTGACGACCATGTGGGATGATGTGAGCGCATACTCGTTTAAGTATTCATATCCTACCGAAAAAAGCGAAGCTCTCTTGGAAAGAATCATCTCTATGTCAGGAAAGCCGGGTGGTTTAGTTGCAGATTTCTTTTGCGGATCGGGGACTACTTTGGCAATTGCAGAAAGAAATGGCATGCGTTGGATTGGTTGTGATCTTGGAAGGTTTGCTATTCATACTACTCGGAAGCGATTGATGGAATTTGAAAATTGCAGACCATTCGAGATTCTAAATCTGGGGAAGTATGAAAGGCAAATCTGGCAGGAGTCGAGCTTCCAGAAAGGAAAGGAGACGGTTCTTTATGATTACTTGGCTTTTATTCTGCGCTTGTATGGGGCTGAACCGATTGCGGGCTTTCAGCAAATTCATGGAAAGAAGGGCAAAGTTTTGATCCATATTGGTGCAGTTGATGCGCCGGTGACAATCGATGAGGTTTCAGCCAGCATGGCGGAATGCCTCGCGGCGAAGCAAGCTGAACTTCATGTTCTAGGTTGGGAGTGGGAGATGGGTATTCACGATCTTATTGAAAAGCATGCTAAACAAGCAGGAATAAAGCTAAGATTACTAACAATTCCGAATGAAGTAATGGAGACTACCGCAGTCCAGAAAGGCGACATAACCTTCTTTGATCTGGCATATATCAAGGCTGATATGCATAAGATCGGAAAAGCTGTACAAATAGAACTTCAAGACTTTGTTATACCAAATACTGAACTAATTCCAGATGAAATTAGGAATAAGGTATCGCGATGGTCAGATTTCATAGATTATTGGGCTATAGATTTTGACTTTCAAAATGATACGTTCATGAATAATTGGACCGCTTATAGAACCAAACAAAATCCTAAACTTACCATCAAGTCTGATCCCTACACATATCAACAACATGGAAAGCACAAGATAGTTGTTAAAGTTATCGACATTTTTGGTATTGATACGTCACAGGCATTCGAGGTAGAGGTCTAGTGACCAAATCAATTATTCCCTACGATAAGGACCTGCCCTTCATTGAAGGGAGACTGCCCCATCTTAAACCGGATTCATACCTTGTAAAGGATGGAAAAGGGTACAAGCTAGTCCCCTGCCGTCGCTCCAGCAATATGTTACTAGTAGATAAGCTGCGAGCAGATGTTGATTCGTGGAGAGAAGCGGGATATCCCGGCGTCACTGAAACTACTCGAGATTTGCTAACCTATTGGTTTGAACAAGATCATTTTGTAAATGGTAATCGCTTTCGATACTATTTTGCACAAAGAGAAGCAATTGAAACCATCATATATCTTGTCGAAGTAAAGAAGTACACCGATCTTGTACCGGTCATAAAGGAATATGCAGCAATTGAAAAGCCTGATGTGCTTGGTGATGCGATATCCTTTCAGGAAAGTGTGGATGGTAAGCGCTCAATAAGGCGATACATTCCTGAGTTTAAAGATGAAATAACTCAAGACCTACCAGAACCCAACCTCCTAAGATACGCCTTCAAAATGGCTACTGGCTCAGGAAAAACTGTGGTCATGGCGCTAGTAATGGTATGGTCATACTTCAACAAAAGGAAGGAAAACATGAACAATCTATCTGACAACTTTCTCGTTGTCGCTCCTAATGTCATAGTTCTTGAAAGGCTATTGAAGGATTTTGCTGATAACAAAATCTTCAATCAATTGCCGCTCATCCCTCCATATCTTAAGAATGAATGGCTTCCAAAAGTCATAACTAGAGGAGATTCAAGTATGCCGTCTATTAGTGGCAATATTTTTGTGCAAAATATTCAACAGTTGTACGAATCAAGAGCCGATGACAACTGGACACCTGAAAATGTTGTCCAAGAGATTTTGGGTAGGCCCCCTAGTAAGGACATTACAAAGCCAAACATTTCTGTTCTTCACCACCTGAAGAATCTGCCAAATCTAATCGTAATAAATGATGAAGCACACCATGTGCATGACGATGACCTTGAATGGAATAAGACATTATTGACTCTACACCATACCATAGATGGAGGTCTCAAGTTATGGTTAGACTTCTCTGCAACTCCAAAGAATCAAAATGGAACCTATTTTCCATGGATTATCGTAGACTATCCTCTAGCACAGGCCGTTGAGGATACAATCGTAAAGGCTCCTATAATCATACACAGAGTCGACAAGAAAGAGCCAGAGCAAGTGACCCAGGACAATGTCACTGAAGTATACCAAGCTTGGATAATAGCGGCGCTAGAAAGATGGAAGGTTCATACTGAATTCTATGAAAGTTTAGGTAAGAAACCTGTCCTGTTTATTATGGCAGAAAAGAACGCTTTTGCAGACAAGATTGCGGAGATGCTCATAAAGAAGAAGGGAATAAAGCCGGAAGAAGTTCTTGTAATTCATACAGATAATAGCGGGAACATAAGGTCATCTGACATTGACAAGTTAAGGAAAACCGCTAGAGAAATCGACGAGCCTGAAAACAAGATAAGGATAGTGGTCAGCGTGATGATGCTCAGGGAAGGATGGGACGTCCAGAACGTTACTGTTGTCTTGGGATTGCGCCCATTTTCTGCTAAAGCGAATATCCTGCCGGAACAGGCGGTAGGTAGAGGATTAAGAATCATTACAGGAATCGGCCCCGATTCTAGGCAGACGCTTGAAGTCATTGGCAATTCGGTATTTGAGAAGCTGGTCCGTGAATTGGAAACAGAAGGTGTCGGAGTTAGCACCTTCTCCGAGCCCCCTCCTCTCCCTGTAAAAATTCAACCACAAAAATCACGTCTTTCACTTAACATTGAGATACCGCAAACGGAGCTCTTATACTCACATAATTACAGGCAGCTATCAACTATCGACCCTTTGTCTATTGATTCATTATTGGACTCAGACATTGTGATCGAAGATGAAAAGATAAAGCTAAGAATGGAATTTGCTACGACCGAAACCGAGGTAGGTATGGCCACGATAGACGTAGGTCCTTACCTGCCAACCGGTGGAGAACTGGTATCGCAGATTACGAGTAGAGTAATAAAGGAAACAAGATTGATTTCTAGCGACTTCTCACAGCTTTATCCAATAGTTAAAAAGTATTTAGAAAACAAATGTTTCGGCAAACACGTGGATATTGAAAATAGGAAAGTACGAACAGCCCTTCGTAGCGAGACTACCCAGAAAGCAATTTCATCTATCCTATCAAAAGCCTTTGGACAAGCAGTAGTTGTGAAAAACCCTATCCGGCTCAAGTCTTCACCTATCTCACTTGCAGATACGCCCTCTTTTGTTTGGAGACGAAAGTATCTCAAGTGCAAAAAGACGATCTTTAACTATGTTGCAACCTTTAACGACTTTGAAAGTAGCTTTGCACAGTTTCTTGATGATAGCGAAGACATTGAAAAGTTTGCCGCACTTGCAGAAACCTTTACCGGCTTCAAGATTGACTATCTGAGCACAAGAGGAGCGATCCGATTCTATTACCCTGACTTTGCAGCGGTTCAAATAACTCCTAAAGGATTTACGAATTGGATAATTGAAACAAAAGGAAGAGAGTACGAAGATACTGACAAGAAAGATGCGGCAATTGTAAAGTGGTGTGAGGATATTAGCAAAACACTCAACCAAGATTGGAGAGCAATCAAGATATCACAACAACTGTTCGAGAGACGTCAGTATCATAATTTTGAAGATCTAGTTAAAGCAGTAATCACAAATAGCAAGAGCAAAAGCATAGATCGGGCCAAGAATACTCGTCTTTTCGAGTAACAAGTTGCTAATTTTGCAGCCACTGCAAGACTATGCAAATGAATGAATTTTTACTCATGGCTTCATTGTGTTCAAGATCAGTTTTATTGTCTGGTAGACCTTATCGCATTCATCGATAAGAAAATTTGCCTTTTCTCTACGCTCTAGATAGATATCCTCAGATGTTCTTGCATCGATTGGTTGAAGGTATCTTCCAAATTCTTCGTGAGGAAACATGAACAACATGACATAAGCTATTGAAGCGATATACCCCATCCATATCAAATTAATTCGAAAGAAGGGAAACAGCATCCTTGCACCCTTCATATTGGCGACCTTGGTCATACCTCAGCTTCTGAACCTCTTTGATAACGCCTTCTGGAGAAAAAAGCCTGATTAGAATAAGCCACATGCCCTGCTCCCGTACCAAGTCTTCAATTGCCGCATCATATGCACCAGAATTTCTGTCGTGCATGAAAAGAAAAACAAGATCAGGCGGTAGGCCGGCTTTTTTCAAGATATCCTGCGCTCTCCCTTTTGCGTAGATCAAATGTCGTTCGTTACCTGTTTTCTCTAATACAAGTGTTAACTTCGCAACCAGATTCTTGACAAATTGTACGCTTGACGATTGGAAATTGGTAGAGGTCCCTCCCGGTTGGCCTGCAGCTCTCAGTTTTGATATGAAGTCCTTGATCTTTTGATCCTCGATGTCCATTTGCAATGAAAGCTTCCACAGCTCTTTCTTTCTGTGAAGAGCCTCTTTAGAATCGACCTTTGATCCCTTTGGATCAACATAATCTACAAACTCCCTCACTGTCTTGGCGGCATCAACAATATCATTTAGTGATTGGTCAAAATCTAAATTGCCCGTTTTTGCAACTTTTTTCGCCTGCGATTCTATGAATCCAAATGATGTGTAGATTAATTCCGCGATGGGAAAGTGGGTGTGTACTGGATCTCCCACTCGAGACCTATCTCTGACAAAGACAATTTCTGATTTGCTGTCACTTGATTCTTTTAATCGCAAGTACCTCTCAAGTTCAAACTTGAACATGCAAGCTTTGACAGCCATCTCCAATGCCTGTTGTGCATGATAAAGGGATAATCCAACATAGTTCTTGTCGAGCTGATTTCTGAGCAAATGGGCAACTTCCATGTTCTTTTCTGAGTTTAGCCAGAATTGCTCCCACCGTTCCATGATATTAAGACGGAAGGTGGCAACTAAAAAATGCAATTAGCAGAAATAGACCAAAGCTATACCTGTTCATGAGGTGATTTGACTACAGCCATGGGCTTCTGTTATTGTTGTTGCCTCTTCTTGCGTAGATCTCGTCAAGTTCAGCCGGTGTAATTGCTCTATCCGATGCCCCATGCCTTATCAATATTCCTTTGTCTCTTAGATAGTAGGGCTTGCTCTGACCGCTGTAGATTGTAATCGCTATGACTACCTGTTTCTTATCATCTAGCGTTTGACCCTCTAATTCAACTCGTTGAACACTGAATTTGATATTGCTAGGCTGTATGTTGCTTCGAATTCTGCTTGCCAGCTTGTCTCTAAGTTTGTCCACATCTTCATTATATCCAACAATCTTGCCGTAATTATCGACACCTAAAAGAATCATTCCGCCTTCAGCATTTGCAAATGAGACTACTGGCTCTAGGAAATCCTCACCCGCTGTTTGCTTGAACTCGATCTTCTCATTCTCGCCTCGTTGTATTAATTCAATGATTTGGTTAGAAGGCATTTCAACAATTACATCCTCATTATACTGCGTCCAATCGAGGTGATGCTCCCTAAGATCCAGTACGTCATCCCTATTATCCAATATACAAGCAGTAACTATGTCAGGTTCAAAGTCAACTTCTGTGCTAACAACTGATGATGAGAGCGACAGATCTTCAGACTGGTAAGATTGCCGTCCCTTAGCTAGATAGATCTTTGCCACCAGATTTTCAAGCGGTGCAGATTTTGATTCCACTGTTAAAGATACCTTCTTGCCAGAGATTACAAGCCTGTCAATTCTAGCCTTAAAGTCTGGCACCACCACGATCATCTGGTACATGTTTGAATAATGACCAATGCTTGAGGAAAGGCCAAGAAATTCAGTGATCCCCACATACATATCAGGATAGAGTGGAAGCCCTCTTTTTGCCAGTACCTGATAGCTTGCGTTAATTTGAAATTCAGGGATCTTGAAAGTAGCATACAGATACGGCCACTGGTGATATCCCCATGCATGCTGTGATTTGCTATTTAGAAGGTAACAATCTGCATTTTGAGTAAACGACAGCTTTGGCCGCTTATCAGGAGGGTCAAAACTATTTGCAGAAGCGATTGAACTGAGCATTGATAGTACAGAATCCATATTGAGCTTGTAAGAACACATGACAAAATCCCCATAGTCATTAGTAGATTCATTTCTTTCGTGGGCAGCATCATCCTTGTAAAATAGTTCTAATTTTGCCATAAGTGGTCTTGGTATTCCCTGTACATTAATATAACAAACTTTCAGTGTAGCTCCGCCATACTCTGAACGTCTGCCAATTATGTAATCGGAAACAAACTTGGCAATGACAGCGGTCGAACCATACATACTCTTGCGATACGATGAAGTCAAGGATCGAGATCTCTAGAAAGTCCTATTAAAATTCACTAGTTATTAGTCGCTAGTTATTGTCATATTCTAGCCAGAAACTCTAGTAGCGAGATTTGCCCCTAGACTTTGCAGTAGCAGGATGATCCTGTATGCTTAGTCTGCAAAAAGTAACTCGTCAATGTCTGGAGTGCCTAGTCAACTTTGGAAGAACAGATGGTTTGTGTAGTCAGTCTTACACTTTTTGCCTGATCTTTCGAACCAGTTCGGATGAATTATTGATGAGCTCTAAGTAGCCAATCTTAGTTGCAAGCATCGATGTTTGAGCCCCTCTTTCAAACTGATCCTTCGCTTTTCTTTCTGATTTGAGCCAATCCAACATGTTATCAGAACTATCAAGTATTTCCATAACGCTATAGTTTTCGCTAGCAGAGATTTGTCTGATATATTCTAGTATTTCATCAAGGTTAGCACTCTCCCAATATCTCAGATCGCTGATAGCTTTGATAAATTCCGGTATAGCAAATTCCAATTCAGCATCGGTATATCGTTTCCCTAATCTGAAAATCTTGCTTGCGATAGTGTGTTCTATTACTGTGACTTTGGCTTCAACAGGAGTCAGTCCTGCCTCCGGATTTACTAGCGGTTCTACAACGGTTGCTTTAGATGGGAATTTGGGATCGCCGCTTTCTGAAAAACCTATCTCGATCCTTACGTCTTCTATCTTGCCAAATTTGCCTCCATACATGCTCTTGAGCTTCATTACTTCTTTATCGGTCAATCCGTTCATTTCTTTTCTAAGATATTCGTGGGCATCCCTTCCTACGGTAAGTGCGTGTACGCTCCGTTTTAGGGAGAGCATGTTAGGAAAGTGATCCTTTTCCTTATCAAAGTAAATGAGGCCTACCTCAAACTTTTTCCCATTGATCTCTATGGGCGTAACCTTGCCACTTTTCCGGAGACTGTCGTTAATAGGTTCAATGATCTTGGTCATTACTTCTTGTTTTGTTCTAGCAGGGAATTGTAATTGTGTATCTACATCAAATGAAAAACGAGGAGAGTCACGTAGCTGTATCCAATTTAGAAGTGTTCCGCCGCCAAATGAAAGTTCATTGTTAGCCGTGGTTGCAAGAATCGAAAAGGTATCAAATGTAAGTATATCTCTTTCAACCATTGAAACAAGCGGCCCTGTAAGATGTGCCCTCCAACCTTTTTTCTCTGCTATCTGCCTGTAGCTTTGAATTTCCATGATTTTCGGATCTGCTTGAAAGAGGAATTGAAAGATCTGAATCTTGTTCAACTTGGGTTACTTTTGAAAGTTTGGTAGGGCATTATTTAACATCTGAATTTGTTCTGGCCGGTATGTCTCATTAGGAAAAAGCGTAGGTAGGATCTGGGCCTTTAGGTCACTTAAAAAGAATCCGTCTATATCATTTCGAATAGCACGTCTTTGAAACTCCTTAGATGAATAATCCTTCAAGAACCTATCTTTTAGACTTAGAGCTCTATAAGCTCTTGAAGCGCCTCTAATATCTGACAATTTGCTCAGTTTCTTTATGTCTATAGAAGAGGTTCTAGCTAGCAATACTCTGATTATTTCTGTATCTTTGACCGTTTGATAGTATTCAAGCCCATCGGCCATTGCTTGTTCTATAGAAGCAATTGAAGCACCTGTGTTTGCATCAAACTTGTACTCTCTACCCCACAACGACTCTTTCTTGACAATTACCTTTCCTTCTTTAGTTTCCTTAGCGATGTTTTCCAGAAAGTCAACGGCTTTGGTATTGTTCTTATCTACAATTACCAGCAGGTAATTGGGAACATAAAATACATCATAAGATACCTTAAGTCCTAGTGGCAGTGATATGTAATAATCCGTCATCCTAAGGTTTTTTGCTATCTTTTCTACAACACTATTGCTTTCCATTCGCTGAAGATTATCGAGTATTAATGATCTTAGTCCTTGTGCAATGGGATTATCATTGTAAACATACCCATTCTGTCCTTCGCCTATTTTTACAGGCTTTAGAATATCTGCTCGAGCCAACCGTTTGCATTCTTCGGAAATGGTCCTCTGCGTATATCCAGATACTTTAGCCAAAGCATATGCTGATACAGGCCTAGTATCATCTTTAGCTAGTTCCTCTAGAATGAGCTTCCTTGCTCCAGAACTTAGGATTTCTAACAGAGCCATTTCTACAGCCAGTATATGGGAGACCTACCTTAAAAAGCTATACTCATAGTATATGTTTTTATGGGCACTCTCTAGGACCTAATAGAATTAGGCCTTTATAAGGCTTCGACATTTTCGGCGGAACATTTCGCGCTGTAGTAAAACTTGCCTCATTGTTATAATAGAACATGGGCCTAAAGCATCAGCTCGCAGCGCTTGCTATCATAGTGGTGGGATTGCTGGTGGGAACTCTAGCAGTGCTTAACCCAAACGTACAAGGAGTATTCATGGCCTTGATCCAATGGAACATGCTGGTGACCATTCTTGGGCTTGCATCCGGTTTGGCAGCTGTCATGTTAACGGTAAGCTACCTAGCTAACAAAAAAGAATAGAAGGAAAAACTATGGCATCCCACCGATAGCTGGGACTATCTTTTATAGTTCGTTCGTGTAATTTGTGAGTAACCAAGTCGATTGTTCGATAAGAATTGGAAGCCCACCTTAACCTATCCAGAGAGATATGAGGAGATAGGAGTAGTTGATCATGTTCTTGAATATCTGCGAGCCTCAAACAAAAGAGATATTGTCATTGTGGACATAGGGTGCTCCACTGCGGTGGCTACAAAGCAACTGAAAAATATGTTAGATAATAGTGGAATAAAGAACCGTACTATTGGAATTGATTTATCTCAAACAGTAAGGGAAGAAGCAATGCAGAATGTAGATCTTTTCCTTAACCAAGACGTTATGTATGTTGACTCTACCCTCTATCCCGCGGATATAGTGATATGTTGTAATATGATCTTTTACCTAAATCATCTTAAGAAGGCAGAGGTTATCAGCAAGTGCTCCCAGTTTATGAAAGACGATTCTGTATTGATTACCAACACCCCTTTATTTGAGCAGCCATCTGACTATGCACAACTGAAGCTGTTTTTGAGGGACTATGTTCCAGTCATGCTCACAATTTTTTATAATCCTAAAAGATTCTATGGACGCTATAAGGAGACCGAAAGCATTAGAGTAAAGAGGAGAATGTTTTCCTTTCATGGCAAGAATGAAGCGGTGGCCTATGCAGGAAGAATCATAACAAGTTGGGAAAACCTTCCCCTAGGTCAAAAATTTGGATGGTACATTGAAATGGCTCGTGCTCAGTTCCTAACAAAAGTAAGGCGATTAAAGCCAAGAAGTAAGAAGCGCAAATTCTAATTCATTTGTGGCACTATAATCAAACTTCATGTAGCGTCCGTCATCACCTGTAATTATGAAAACATGATAGAAGATTAGCAAATTCAAACAGCCGGAGAATATTCGATGCCAAAGACGAAAGCCCGTTTCCAAGAGGAAGAAGATACTTCAAGTAGTATGTTATTTTTGTTATGATTGTTATTTGAAAGCCTTTTGCATGAACGAACTCGACGTAATGGCTTTGGCCTCAGGTTATTTGCGAAAAGCTCGGGAATATCCTGAAAGGTATCATTCAGCATCATCGAGTTTGCTAAAAGAGCTTGCTTATCAGCCTTCTTTGCTTAGCATTCGGTCCTACGGCTTATGACAAAAGCATGCATCATAGACGGCTGCAAGAATCTAAGTACTTTTGCGCCGAACCCTGAAAGTCATATTTTATGACAAAAGCATGCATCATAGACGGCTGCAAGAATAAAGGGACGATAGCAAGGAAAGTTGGCATATTCAAAGAGTTGGATGACTTTACAACTGTTGCCTACGTTTGTTCAGCTCACAAGAAGCGACTAAAGTCGGGAGACTCGCTTTTGCGCTTCAATTTCAAAGATTATAGCAAACTCTTGCTGAAAGATAGTAATAAAAAAGCTAGCGAAACCATAGATTACATAGTAGAGCAAGCGGCCTTGGACGACCGCCTCCAGTCTGTTCAGTTGACAATCGATGCTGCAACACACTATGCCAGGCTTGCAGATGCTAAATTTCTATTCGGCTTTTATTATGCAGCTTTGTTTATCTATTCTTCCTTCAAAGGATTTGACACCAATGTGGTTCGTCAAAGAGATAAGAGCGAAGATGAGTCTGAAAGAACCGTATCCCGAAAGAGAACATCCAAGTATTGCCAATGAGCCAACGGACATTTGCAAGTGCGGACACCAAGAGATAATGCACGAATTTGGCCAGCCTCGCGGCGAATGTTACACTTGTCTATGTCCAAGATACGAATATGAACAACGACTTAGCTATACCGAAGTTTCTGACCTGGGAACCTTGCTTTACAGGGAACTCAAAAAGATAAAGGAATAGTGCGTACGCGATGCTACTTCAAGAATCATTCAGGAAAGCTGTCCAATAACATGGTTTTTATTCTTGGATGTCGTAACAGTAGATAACCAAAAGTTTTAAAGCTAAGCACACTGTATTACGCTTGTGAACACCGAACTACCGAATGAATGTTCGAATCCCACTCCCCGCGCTTATCCTGATTTCAATCATTTTTTACCTGCAGTACAAAGTCAACAGTAATGATGTTTCCTCTGTGCTGAAACTGTCCCCATGTTTTATACAGACCCTGCGATGGAAAGTTGGTCCTAAAAACCACTTTTGGCCCGCCGCGCCATCCTGCATCCACCTCCTCGATAGGATGGACATGGAGAAACCTCTGCATCAGAACTGATGATCACACAATGCCCGCCTGCTGCCATGAGAGGCTCAAGATCAGTAATTGGTCTGCCCTGCGAGTCTGAAAGCTCGAACATGATTTCGGTATCCTTGCCTGCATTGATCCTTTCAGGAACCTTTAGCTGGACCCGATAATGTTTCTGTCCGCCTGCCGCTACAATGTCCTTGGCAAAATTCCTGTCTGCCACAATAGGAATAGGCTGACGAGCTGGCTTGCCGTCAACATTGAGGTCAAACTTTTTTATCAACTGCCCCGCGCCTTTCGGCTTAACATCAACCCACATCCTGTATCTTCCAGCTGCAGGAAAAGTATGAGTAATGGCAAACACCTTCTCCCTATCATTGAACTTTGGATGTACGTGTGCAAAATAGGAAAGGTCATCGCTCACCACAACTAGGTGCATCAGCTTGTCGTGGATAATTTCGAACTGTCCGACTCTGCCGCCTGTCTGCTGCTCAGTTACGATCATGCTTAATTCGGATGACTTACTAGACTGCAGGTTTGCAGGGTCTGTCCACAGGCCGATATCATATCCTCCGCCTTGCGAATGTCCCACATGTGCGTCAGAATGATGCGAGCCTTTTTGCATTACTAAAGTTGTGCAGTTCTTGATAGATAAAGGGTGTATCTTACAATTGTAAAAAAAACAAAATGTGTACATGCTCTGTCTAGAATAGATTTTGTTCCAGATGGATACACAGATGTACCTGTATACAAAGAACTGTGTCAAAATGCTATTTGCTAATTGCCGTGTTTTACGTCATCTCTCTTAAGAGACTGCTCCGGTAGTACTTCATTTTCTTGAATAGCTTCTTTCTTCTTCTTGAATCGTCAGAGGAAAAAAGGTGATACCATAACATCCCAGCAGTAATAAATCCCAGTATCCCTGCCGCTGCCGTAAGAGCAGCAAGGTCAGCGCTACTATTATTGTTGTTGTGCAGTCTGTTGCTGCTGTCATGGGGCATACCTTTCTATTTGCACCTTATCCACGATATGATCTAGCCATCATCTTCTTTTTATGCAGTTCTCTTTTTCCATTATTATCATCAAGCAGTAGTAGTGGCCTCTCCTTCGCCTTTTGTCAATTTCTCTCTGGCCTTTTCTGCTGCAACTCGAGTGTCTTCCTTCACCGTTTCAGCTGCCTTTGCAACTCCGGCTGCTGTTTCAGGAGCCGCCTGTCTTGCCTCTTCAGATATTTCACTCACAGTCTGTACTGTGTCCTTTGCAGTCCTTGTAGTCTCGTCGACAGCGGTAGCAGTATCCCTAATAATGCCGCGTTCTTTCAACTCTCTTGCCGTTTGGTTAATCTCCTTTGATGCGTCACGTGCTGCTATCGTCGCCTCCTTGACCGCATCTGTTAATTCTTCTATGGCACCGCTTTCGCGCATGAACCTTACAGTCTCCTTCATCCTAACTGACTCTTCTCTGATTCTTCTGGCTATATCCTTGAGAGTTTGGGCGACCTGCTCTTTGCTCATCATTGCCCTTCGTGCCTGTGCCCCATTTCCCATTGAGGAAGCACTTGTCATATATCAATAATAGATAACTTTACTTAAATAAGATGAGAATAGTTTCTACAACTTCTTAATTTTGTTAAGAAAAGGAAGGGGTTATTATCTAGTGGTAGTAGTTGTTGCCACTGCCGTCCTGGCCGATGTAATGCCCTTTGCCACTCCAAGCCCAAGAATCGCAAGCCCAACGACGACTCCAATAATTGGACCCGGAATGGCAAAGTTCATGTTCGCTAGAGGCAGTATCATAAGGATAATACCGCTTGCTGCCAGCAACCCCGCCACTACGAATGACCTCTGCTTCCACGATATGACAAAGGCAGCTGCTGCAAGTGGAATGATGCCTATGAGCGTCACTGCCGCAAGCCCCGCTGCCGCCATTCCCGCTGGGCTGCCTAGCATGTTATTTCCTAAAATCCCTCGGTTCATTTCCTGCATCTGCGACTCTGACTCTGGCATTGCTTGTGACTGTGAATCCGGCGCTGAGCCGCCGTGCAGCTGTGCCATCGACGAGTGGCCCCCGACTATTCCTTGCACAAGTGACATGAACAGATTGTGGGCTGGCTCCGCATAGGGCGTCTGCAGCAACACTTGAGCACCTAGAACATAAGTCAAGACCAGCGCAAGTGTTGCAGCAGCCAGCCCAACTGATAACATGCATCTGAAGTTTCTCCTGCTGGGTTTAACTCGTTGGCTCATTATCTTAGCCACTAAGATAATTATAAACTAATATATTTATCTGTTTCTCTATCTTGATTACTAGTTATGAAAGAGCGAGAGCAGACTATCCAAGCTATAATTGAGAAGCTTGGCGAAATGTCCGCTGAAACAGTAATGTTCCATCAGGGCGTAGCAGATGTACTCGGCCTTCACATTACTGACCATAAATGCCTGGGTCTTGTCCACCGCTTTGGAGCTATGCCTGCTGGCAGGCTTGCTGAGCTGACTGGCCTGACCACTGGCGCAGTAACAGGAATTATCGACCGCTTGGAACAAGCCGGCTATGTAAAAAGAACAGACGATCCAAAGGATAGGCGCCGGACTATCGTCGAGCCTGTCAGGAACAAGAAACTGGAAAGGAAAATTGAAACGATCTTTGTGCCTCTCCACAAAAGGATGCACAAGCTCTTATCTTCCTACTCTGACAGCGAACTAGATTTTCTTCTTACCGCAACTACAGAACTCATAGCTCAGACACGCGAAGAATCAAGAAGATTACGAGCCGGCGGCAAGGATGAGCATAGAGAATAAGATCAATCTGCCTCACGAGGTATTTTGGACTACTCTAATCGGTATTGATTCAACTGGTCTTATCGGCTCGCCGGAAGAAGCCAGATCTTCGGGAGCTACCGAGAACAGCAACAGGGCATACTCGCCGGGGCTTGTGGGGTTCCAGTAGAGCTCCAGTTCAACGCTGCCGTTTGCGCCAATGTCGCCGTGGAACGTGGCAGCCTGCTGGTACAACAACTGGTCCTGCTCTTCAAAAGTTGCCGAGCTATCGTTCTTGCTGCCTATGCCCATTGTTATAAGGTGGCTTGGCAATGGAGCGTCGTTGGCATTGACGAAGCTGGACTTGATGAACACCGGCCTGTGCATTTCAAACTGCATCTCTGGCACGACGTCGCCAATCGCCTCCCCGGTGATCCCGTCTGATGCTGTGATTGATGCCAGCGTTAGTAGTGCCGGCGATGTTGTTGCCTTTTGCTGTTGCATCATCATGCTGGCATTGTCGCCCTCAGCAGATGGTGGCATTCCATCATCTTCTGCTTGTGTTCTCTCTGCCGCCATGCCTTGGTCTCCTCCAGACTTGTGCTGCACGAGAAGCGATGACGGCTCTGAACTTAGCAAGCCGGCATCTTCTTCTCTGCCGCCAGTTTCAACAGCAGCATTGTTGTTGCTGACAAATGAAAGCGCAAAGACAAACCCGATGGCAGCTGCAATGCCAATCCCTGCCATGCCATAAGTTGGAAACTTGGTCATCACTAACTCTCCGCGGATCTTTCCTATATTTTTGCATATGCCAAAAAAGAGTTAGAGGATGGACTCCCCATCCAGTATTGCCACGGCTACATTCCATCCACTACCTCGATGTGTGCATCGTGCATCTGGCCGTTGACGTCCCGCACGCTAAACTCCACATGGTATTCGTTTTCGCTGATGTGAACTACCTGATCCATGTGTACATTAAGCTTGTCCTTGATCTGGATGCCAAGCTCGGGCAGTTTCGATAGGAGGAACTCCATCGCTGGCTCTGTCAAGCCAAATGAGCCGCCGCCATCATCCTCGCTGCCTCCTGATGATACTGCTGCGCCGCTCATGTAAAAGACGATGTTGACGGTCATGGATGATACCTGCTGTTCGCCCGGCAGGATTGGAGTTGCCACCGGCTCTGCAGCAGCGATGCCTCGGCTGAACACCGGGAAGTAGACGTAGTTGAGGTTGATAGACTGGATTCTATAGATGCTCATTCCTACCGCTTCGGCTGTGACCTCTGCTCTGTGTCTTGCATTGGCGATTGCGTCGACAATCAGGCTGTCGCGTATTTCTTCCTGCCTTTCAGCAGAGATGAAGAAGTACACTCCGTTGACGTTGTTTGCTCAAGCTTCAATTGCTGTATCAAATTACTTCTCCGGCATCCACGTCGCCATCTGCGTCAAGCGTAATAACAGTGACTGTGTTGACTGCCTTGTAGCTGACCATTTCGCCGCTTACATAGCACTTCGGCGGAACTGGGTTGCCCGGCAGCACCATACATGCGTTTACAGGATCGCTGCGTGAATACACCGGATAGACATTGTACTGCCTTGTGCTGATCTCGTCTTCTGCTGTGCCAAGGTTCCTTAGCGCGGCAATGACTGCTGCGATCAAGTCTGCATTATTTGACGCCGCTTCCCCGGCAATCGTGCCGTTCGTTTCAACTCCCACAGTTACTGAGAACTTGTCTGGCCGCACTTTGGTTATAGCCGTGCCAGAGGTGGAAACCGTCAACGTTCCAAATGGTGCTGAAATCAGCTCACTGGTGTTTGTGCTACTTGTCGGCTCTGCCACGACTGTATTATCATCCACGTAATGGACTACCGACTTTACCTTATCGCAGTCAATGTCATCTATGCTGGTTACGGTTCTTTCCTATCCACCGTTGCTGCTGCCGGTCTGCGCTACTGCCAAGTTTAGCATCTGGCTTCCAATCAAACCGGAAGCCAAGAGCCCAAAAGCAAGTATGCCTGCCAGCGTCACGAACCTGACGTTCTTCTTACTATTATTGTTATTATTATCTGCTGACATTTCTTGTTGCCTTAGTTTAGGACTGTAATATACGTAAAACTACATTTCAGAACGCCAAAACACAGCCAAAAACTAGACGGATGACGAGTTGTAGTAGCACGAGCTGTCGCACAATAATAATAAAAGTCGCCTTCAGTTTTTGAAGCTGGACACAGCCTGTCACGGCTAGCGTTCAAATTACTCTGTTGTGCCTTGAACTAAATGATAAAGGAAGGAACCAGCTCCTTGGAAACGCCAAGTTTGTGTGAAGTATCTCGCCTTGACAGCCACACCTATATGAGGAGCTGGTCCCGCCGGTCTGGCTGTCGTCAAACAGTTGACCCCCATAGGTCATTAGCCCTTGTCAAAACTGTTTTTGATTAATCATAAACTGATTAGAGTGGACACCCGCCGGGGCGATTATTCTGCCAGCCTGTGCGCAATATGAACTCCTGCCCAGCACAATTAATCTTCAAACTCATCAATCTATAGTATCGATGGCAATTCCAGATACTACAAGAATTGATCTAGCAACGTACGAAGGTAAGTACCCAACTTCGCTTTTTAACAAAGGGGTCAGGACTCAAGATGAAGAGCACGTGGGGCACGTGATAAAGGAGACAGGTACCCGGATAATCGTTGACGGCCACTTTGACTATAGGTTCGTAGTTCCAAAGGAAAAGATAATCGCCGTGGGCCGCAACGTGATCCTTGGCATGCGCTTCAATGATGTGTTTGCATACAGGGTAAGCAGGAACGATCCTCTGCCTGAGGATTAGCTTCTCCATCTCTCTATTTTTACCGCCCTGTCTGGGGAGCCTTTATGCAACAATGAGCGCAGTTGATTGCTATGTACACTACAACCATTATAGACCCTGTTGTACAGATCTCTCTCTATGCCGATCGATCCCGAGTTTCCGAGAAAGCATGAAGTAATTGGCAAGCACCAGCATGCAGATGGCGAGCATTTTCATTTTGTATGGGGCCCGGGGAGGTCCGACGCAGAGACCTCTACCAACGAAGAGGTACAGGCAGCGTACAAGGCCCGGGGTGAGGAGTACATGCCGCTTGGAGTGCACGGCACGATGGTGGCAGTCGACTGGGACTCGTGCATAGCTGACGGCGCGTGCATCGAAGCCTGCCCCGTGCAGGTGTTCCAGTGGTATAGGACCGAGCAGGACGTGCCGGCAATACAGATGCAGAACGCCACTAGTGCGGGAACGGGCAGCACTGTCAAGGAAGAGCGCAAGGACTACACCGACAAGTCTGATCCTATAAGGGAGCACGACTGCATATGGTGCATGGCATGCGTCTCTGTATGTCCTCCCCAAGCAATTAAGGTAGACCAGTCGAATCTAGAGTTCCATGAAAAGGCTTCAGGAACGTTCAACGAAGCTTTGGCAAAGGGAAGCGCACCACCACCTCATGCGCACTGACCTCCAAAGCGAATCATACACGAACCGGCGCAATAGTAGTAGAGTAGGTAGGTAGTAGTAGTCACGCAGTTCTTTCCAGATACTCTTTCAGAGCCACAGCATTGTTGTACAGCTGGTCTTTAGCACCATACAAAAGGGTCACAACGCCGACCTCCGCTTCTTTGGTGCGTATCTGTTGTAGGAGGTCTTTTTTATCATGCTTTGCAAATTCTTGAAAATATCTTGATTTGAACTCGCCCCATCTTTCAGGCCGGTGGTTGAACCAGCGCCTCAGACTATCGCTTGGGGCAACATCTTTGAGCCACATGTCTACTTCTGCGTCACTTTTGCTGATGCCTCTAGGCCAGAGCCTGTCCACTAGGATCCTGTACCCGTCATCTTTTGAAGGCAGGTCGTACACCCGCTTTGTGAGGATCGTCAACCGGATCACTTAATGCTGCTCGAAAAATATTTTTGGAGGAGTACTTAGTAGCCTCATTACTTCTTTTCCTCGACCTGAACGGTGCCCTCCATCCATGGATGCAACGTGCAGTAGTATTCGTACGTCCCGGCCTCTGTGAACGTGTACTTGAAACTCTGGCCTTTCATGATATAGCCCGAGCTAAAGGTTCCGTCCGTGGAATCCACAGTATGGGGGATGGAATCGTTGTTTGTCCATGTGATGGTGTCGCCTGTACGCGCTAAGACTGTTTCCGGAGTGAACGTGTTGCCAGAAGACCTTACTCCTGAGTCCTGCGAGATGAGTATCTCTGTGGTTTCTGTCGATTCACTGCCTGCGTCTTCTGCGGCTGGCAGCCCGTGGTGGCCTACTCTTTCATTGCCGCCAGCGGCTGGGCTGAACGAGACCTTGCCGCCGGCGTCTGCCTTTTGCAGATCCTTTATCAGCTTGTTCTGCCACGGCACCATGTCGATAGATTTTGATCTGGCGACGTCCACGCCGTCCACCGCGTCCACGCCTGCATCCGTCACATCAAAGTAGGCCATCGTCCCCTTCTCTTCAGGCATGCCGTGCAGGTGGAAGAGGTACCTGCCTTCCCACGGCCACCTTGCCTCAAATATGGCAGCGTTGCCCGCGCCAACCTCCCATGTCTGCACCTTCAGTGGTTGGTTCTCCAAGATTCCAGAGGGGTACGTGTCAAATATCGTGCCGTGTATGTGGAACCCAAACGCCGGCGAGCCTCCAAGGTTGACGTAGTATATCCTCACCGTCTCGTTCGTCCTTGCCGGGAGCGGGTTGTTCCAGTACTGGTCAGCATAGCCATTGAACAGTATGTATTCCGGCTGATCTGTCATCTGGTTTTCAGTGTCGTATTCGCCGGTTACAATGACGTACTCCCTTGCTGGCGGCAGCGGGGTCTCTGGGTCGACAATGAATGCGCCGTACAGCCCCATTCTTATGTGCTGCGAAACAGGCATCACATGGCAGTGGTACATGAGCGCGCCGGCGGGCCCTGCAACAAAGTCATAGGTGTACGTTCCGTTTGGCTGCACTTCTTGAAAAACACCGTCATCCTGCTCGTCGTGGTCGCCGTGCAGGTGGATGGTGTGCGGAAGCGGCGTTTCATTGATAAAGTGCAGGACTACCCTGTCTCCTTCAGTGGCCCTGAGGGTGGGGCCGGGGATCGTCCCATTGTATGTCCACGCAGGGACGCGGACATCCGGCGCAATCTCTAGTGTAGTCTCTTGCGCTATCAGAGTGTAATGTATTGTCGTCTTTTCTTCGCGTGCGGCTGCGTGCATGTGATCATCGTCGCCATTTCCGGCGGCGGTGATTGCGCCAGCTATTGATACCAGTGCAGCGGCGATTCCTGCCATAACAAGCGCGGACGCCAGCGCCGCGGATATGACCAGCTTCTTGCTCTTTTTCCCATAATATCTCCATCCCATGCGGGTTTGTCGCAGGCCTGTCCTTTTATGGAGGACGTTTATGTTGCAAATGATGCAGGTGCACCGGGTACCGACAGCTTCGCCGCGGTGCGATCAGATTGCAATGCAATGTGTGTTCGTTCACCAAGACCTCCTTCGAGTCCTGAGCGGAAGACCGCAGCACGGGCACCTGACGCCAGGTTCCCGGATATAAAGCTCACAGACTGCGCACCTCTTGTATCCTCTCTTGTACGCAGATTCCTTTCCACCGCCCATCGTATCATACCGTGTGCAAATCCCTCTACAGGTTGAAGCCAAGAACACGATCTTGATGCAGGCCAGGGTTCTTATCGGTTAGGTACCGGTTGCAATCGCTTGCAAACACAATTTCCTTCGCTTGTCGGATCATTCTTATAATTGCAAACGAAAATAGTGGATGAGCCTACGTGCCAAACAACACCCGATCTGATATGTCCGGCGATACTACCAAGCATTCTACAGTGACAATGACATTTAGGATAGAGGAGGGCATCATGGACGTGCTCCGGTCTGAATCTGAAAAGCGCGAGGTCAGCCTGAACACAATGGTGAACCAGATCCTCAGGAGATATGCTGAGTGGGACATGTACGAGCCAAAGGTAGGCATGATACCTATTGCAAGGCCGCTGGTTTCAGCATTGTTTGAGCACATGGACGAAAAAGAAATCGTGGAGATAGCCTGCAAGGTCGGCAAGAATGCGGTGCACGATATCGCCTTGTTCATGAAGACCAGAATGGACCTCCAGTCGTTCCTGTCCTGGTTTGAGATGCGCATCAAGACATCCTCGATCGAGTTCAGCCACAGCAGGCTGGCAAACGGCAGGCACACATACGTCATAAAGCACGATCTTGGCTACAACTGGTCGCTGTACCACAAGACCCTGCTTGAGCTAATATTCAACGAGATACTGCAAAAGCGCATCGATATAACAATAACACCGACAACAATGACTTTGATGTTTGATGAATAGTAGAGTCGAGCCTGCTGCTACTACTACCATGCGGCTATGCTGTAGAACGAAAGTGACGGAGGCTTTGTCATGAATGTAAGCGCTTTTGCGTGTAGCTCTCTGTGTTGCCGGCTTGCACGCATCGCCAGAAACGATTCTTTGTCTGCAGCCATGATGATTATTCTGTGCCTGCCGTCAGGCGATTCTATCAGGACTCTTCCGAGAAAACCTTTGTAGTGCGAAAGGATTTTGCTGTTGACCTCGGAAAACCACTTTTTGAACTCTGCAATACATTCTCTTTTCAATTCAACATCTGCTATGGCAACAAAAGTACATTTCTGGTCTGCTCCTATATGCTGCATAATTATGGGTATTAGTTTCAAGGGAGCTTTTGTAGTCTGCGGAGTGGTTACGTCACGCCTATCCACCGCCGTCACCAGCCACCAGACATGTTGACGTCATGATCAATTCACTTGAGTTGTTCTACTACTACTTCAAAAATTGTTTTCAATATATATTAACTGGCGAGTATATAGTGCAATCAATAGCAATCGACTGGAATTATAAAATCAGGCCGAGCTTGGCATCAAAATATCGTGTCCAAAGTTGTAGATCCTTCGTGAGATTAGCCATCAGCGCAGCAGAAACCACAATCGCAGATTTGGTCTCCATAAGATTCACATGTTGTCATTTCTTGCATAGTAGCTTTTCTTTACAGAAATTTGTAATATTAGTTGCTCAAACCTTCTTATGATTAGTCAAAAGAAATTCTGATGCGTTTTTCAGAGGTCAGCGTATTGACGTATATTAAAGTCATCTCCATCAATTGCAGATCTTTGCGATATGCTGCAAGAAGTTACAAACAATGCTTTTAGGTGGATAAACGTGGTCAAGCCAACCAAAGAGGAGACAGGCTGGAAATGAATGATGACGCAAAAGTGAACAGCAATTTATCAAAGGTCATAGAGGAAATACTTGCAGCTGATGCCCAATCGCACTGCATTGTAATATACAAGGATCTTCTTTCGTTCAGAGAGATATACACTTAATGCACAAGAGAATTTCTTGGAAGAAACGAAATTGTAATATTGTGGCCGTTCTATGAAGCAGTAGAGAATACAAATTATTCTGGTTGGAAAACTGTGGAATAGATGTACCAGAATATAGCCGAAAGACGCAGCTCCTGATAATTGATGCATTGGATGTCTATTCTAACAAGGAAGAAGACATTGTTGACCTAATCGAGCAATTTGCCCTGTATGCAAGAAGGAATGGCAAGGGCAGAGTAGTAATCATAGGCGATTTGGGGGCGTTCCGCCTCATACAAAAGATAGACAGGTTGATATCATAGGAGGGATGGATTGGAAAGAAAATCATGAGCAACGTCAAGCTATTTTGCTGCTATCCTGCAGGCGACATTAGGGATTTGAATTCTGATCAAATAGCACATCCATGTGGTGCCCATTCACGCAAATTGTATATAATAAGAGATAATATCTGCGAGAGTGAGAATCTAGCTCCTGCTTAGCAAACAGGCAAAAATAAAGCAACAGTAGTGCCTGATAATTCAAAAAATGATCTTTGAATCATGTCAAAACATGATCTTAGCTGCAACTGGTCGTCGTTGTATGTCACAATTCTTGAACCAATATTTTGACGAGATACTACAAAAGCGAATAGAGATGTCACGATGACTTGAGTGCGCAGCTAGTCCAAGTCCTCGAACAGCAGCCGCGCGCTCTTTTCATCTATCTTGTTTGCAATGCTGGCAAGCATGGCCCGGAGGCTGGACTCTTTTTCATCGACCAAGTCTGAAAGTTCAGCCACTGACTTGGGCGATTCTTCAATTATCCTGTAAAGCACCCTTCTTTCAGAACTGTCAAAGTTGTCCCTGCCCACCTGGTGCAGCCTGTGCAGTATCTGCTGCCTGAGCGCGTAAAGGTCGCGCAGGCGGTCTTCAATGCTAGATATCTCTTTCTCCACGTCCAGCAAGCTTGTTTGCAGGTGCGACAGAGCTTCGCCTGCGGATTTGGGCGTTGATTCGTACCTTTTCTGCCGGGTTTCTGAAATAGCCTGATTCTCTATCGTGAAGTCGTCTTCTGAAAGCGATATCCTCAGCATGAACGAGCTGTTGAGCTTGTAGTACTTCCTGTCCGGCGCGCCAAGGTCGCTTTTCTTAGAGTACGTCTCGATGATCCCTCCCTGCTCTAATGCTACAAGGTGTCGCAGTATTGCCTGCTGCCCTACGCCTATCTCTTTCGCCAGCTGGTTGAAATACATCGGCTCTTCAGAAAGCAGCTGCAATATCCTCCGGCGAGTATCGTTTCCCAGAATGTCCAGAATTACCCCGGAATCCAACTGTCGCTGTTCAGCTATAGCAAATCACCTGTCAAAATAAAAAGGGATTGTTGTTGGACATTTTCCTTATTACATGTCCATATCGCCCATGCCGCCACCACTACCACCATGGCTGCCGGGCTTGGGCATGTCCTTTGGCTTTGAAGCGGCTATCAGGTCGTCTATGCGCAGTATCATACATGCTGCCTCTGTAGCGGCATTGATAACCTGCTCCTTGACTGCAAGTGGCTCGTAGATGTCCTTTGCTGCTAAATCCGCTACCTTGCCATTAAAGACATCGATACCAAAGCGCGCCTTTCCAGTTGCCGTGCTCTTGGACCGGAGCTGCACTTGCGTATCAAGCGGATCCATGCCGGCGTTCTCTGCCAGCACCAGTGGGATGGTCTCGATGCCGTCTGCAAATTTCTCGGCCGCCAGTTGCGCCCTTCCAGACAGGCTGCTGGCCCACTCCCTCAGCTTCAGCGATGCCAGAGCTTCTGGGGCTCCGCCTCCTACCAGCACGTATGGGTATTCTA
>FWPU01001609.1_pt1 | contig 67246 bp, 66 predicted proteins | sample 2228361 | NCBI WGS metagenome assembly FWPU01 (sample SAMEA103939777, study PRJEB20133) | metagenome
GCGGTATGAGCGGTTGGTCCATCTGTAGTGGGCCTTTCTGGTACTGGCGTTTCTCGTGATCGGTGTAGAGAGAATTTTGAAATGACTTCTAAGACCTATGGTTATCTCAACCGTTGTGAAGCTGAATTGTATAGTCGATCGGGTTATCGAAGATATTTTTCAGAGGATGATGCGTTTTATTCTATGTTCAACGTGAGTAACTACACCTTTGCACCATATAAAGTGGTGTGGAGGGAGCAAGTTGCTGATTTGATGGTTGCAGTGACAGAGCCACTTGAAGCTGATATCATAGTATCTGATCACAAATTGATGATGGTAGATTTCCAGAATAAAGACAAAGCCTACTACTTGTGCGCACTACTGAACTCTTCTCCTATTCTTGAGAATGTGAATATCCCTCAATATGACGCGGCTAACTCAACCCATCGTCAACTAGCAACTCTCTCCCAACAGGCTCATGTCGCTACAGTTGCAGGAGATATGGCAAAGGGAAAAGTGATCGAGACAGAGATCGACAAATTGGCAGCACAGTTATGGGGGTTGACAAAGGCGGAATTGCAAGAAATACAGAAAAGTTTGGAGGAGTTAAAATAGGTAACTACAATCGAGTTAGGCTATAATAATTAAGACCAAGATGTTGATTGTACGCTCACACAACCATGTCCTTATACGTCTGACAGCAGAGCGATGGCAGCATATCGTTCGTTGTCATCCAGAAATGGAACATCAATACGAACGGATTTTAGAAACAGTAGCGGAACCAGATCTAATTCAACAGGGAGATTTTGGAGAATCGCTTGCAATTCGTTTTTATCCTGAGACGCCATTGACGAGTAAATTTCTTGTAGTGGTATATCGAGAAATCAACCCTGAAGACGGATTTGTGTTGACAGCCTATCTGACCAATCGTCCTTCAACAAGGAGAATCACGATATGGAAACGGTAAAAATTTTCGAAAAGCCATCCGTAATTAATTGGGACTATGATGAAGAGGCAGATGTTTTGTATCTGTCTGTTGGACAACCACAACCAGCGGTAGGTATAGACATTGGTGAGGGGATAATTTTACGGTACAACGAAGAAAACCAAGAGGTTGTGGGAATTACTTTGATCGGGTTACGAGCTAATCTAATGAAATACCTTGCTGAGAGCCCTCTTAAACCGAGGTGAGGGTTGATAGACAGAGCTATCAGGATAGGTTGTTATGGATTGTGAACAACTCAAAGAAAAAGCCCTAGCTACACTTCCCATTCTCTTCTCTTGCCAGCAGGAGAACGGCTATCTGCAGATTAATACGCCTTATCTGTATCCAGATGGTGATTATATCAATCTCTACGTGGTAGAAACTCCTCTCGGTTTGTACTTCACTGACTTAGGTGAAACAATGGGCTATCTGGCTGATCATGGCCTTAGCCTGAAACAATCTCCGAAGCGCCTTAAAATCGTTAACAATATACTCCTTACCCAAGGCATCGAGCTCTTTCAGGGAGAATTGCGCGTAGCGCTGGACGACTGGGAGAAGGCGGCCTGGCTCGTGACACGTCTGGGTCAGGGAATTGTCCAGATTTGTAATCTGGTATTTAGCGTGCGCTTGAGCACTCTCACTACCTTCAAAGAGGAAGTCGAAGAGTACTGGATCGAGTCTCATATTCCCTATGATCTAAACTACACGGTAGTGGGAGGTTCTGGCGAAATCTATACGATTGACTTCTACCTATCAGTGCCTAAACATCCTTGGCTGGTGGAAACCCTCTCGAGCCAATCGAGAAGTTATGCCAATATGCTGGTGAGCCGTGTTGTTCGTATTTGGCATGATCTCCGTCGAGTAGATGGTCGTTATGGCTATCTGGCGCTGATAGATGATTCTACTGACATCTGGAAACCAGAATGGTTTGATCAAATGGCCGAACTCTCTGAGGTAGTAGTCTGGAGCGAACGTGAGAGGGTACCTGATCTCCTGGGATTGCCAACACGATAGAGAGAAACTTAGATTGAGGCAGGTGTTCGGAGAAACTGAACGGTAAAAAGAGCGTTGAACCGTAAACATGGTTGAAATTCTTACCTCACCCTTGCTGACTGAGATCGTCCCTCGACCAAGTCGAGTATTACTCTTCCATGCTCCTGCTGTTGATATACGCCTCCCCTGGGCCCGCTGGCATCAGCCCACCGGTTTGTTACAAATTGGTGCGGCTCTCCAGAAACAGGGATGTGATGTTCGCTTCTTTGATGGTCTGTCATCAGCTCAGCACAAACGGATTGAGCGTAGAAAAGCTGGTACGGTAAAGGTTGAGGGCTATGCATTGAACCTATGGCACTTTGGCATATCCTGGAGTCACCTGGCCAGAGAGCTACAATCCTTGAAAAAGCAAGGCTGGTTTCCTGAGCAGGTTTTTGTATCCTGCTTCACTACTTCCTGGTGGCAGGGTGCTCAGGAGTTCATCCATCGCCTCAAGAGAAAATGGCTGCCCGGTGTTCCAGTCATTCTAGGAGGTGTGTATCCAACCCTGGAACCAGAGTATGCTGCCATGCACACCCAGGCGGATATCATTATCGTCATCCGGAAGATATCGCCGAGGAATTGGCACAAAAGCAACGAGATTATGGTATTCGGGAAATCGCTTTCTATGAAGATAATTTGCTTCTGAACCGTGATGACTTTCTTGCGCGCCTGGATGCTATGGAACGACGAGGACTGAGATTTAAGATTTATGCTCCAGAGGGGATCGAGCCCCGATTAATCGAGAAAGAATTGCTATTCCGGATGAAGAGGGCAGGATTTAAGAAGATTCATCTTGCCCTAGAAACGATATACGATGATATCAGCAGAGCATGGAATCGACGTCAAGCGACCATTGAGAAATTTGACCGAGCAATAGATATTGCCCAGGAATGTGGTTTTCGAGTGGGCAGCCAAGATCTCAATGCTTTTGTGATTTTTGGCTTACCGGAAGAAAATCTCCAGGCAGTAGTCAACACGGCTCTCTATGCCTCTCATCGGGTTGGTTCTGTAGTGCCTATGCTTTTTACACCAGTGCCTGGTTCTATCTTGTTTGAGACACATAGAGCATATTTGTTAGAAAAAATGGGATGGGACCTCCACGAGCTTAACGGTAAATTGTTGCCTTTCTTAGAATATAATCAGCGGTACTATCCAGAACTTCAAGCCTCAGACTATCTGGAGTTAGAGGCTTTCATGATGCATCTTAATAGCTCCAAAGTGTATCAGAGGCGGTTCGACTTTGCTGGTGATAGTCTTGTCGCACGTACTTTTCGAAGAGTAGTTGGTAGCAAGGTTTGTTCTGGTATGATGTGTTTTCGGTTACAAAAATAAGCGAACTATGGGTTCAATGGTGCATTTGGTAAATTTGTTGTAAAATAGAGACAAATCTCCTCTCAGCTCAAACAAGGCTAAGATGTAGCTTGTACCCTCACGCAACCGCGTCTCTGTGCGTCTGACCCAGGAATGAAGGGGAACGAGCCATGACTACCCCTACCCTGAGCGAAGCAATCATCCGTCAGCAGGCCACTGCTGAATCGTTCCGACGAGGTCGGAACTACTACCAACAAGGGGCAGTGGTCTCAGTGATACAGCGTGGTAATGTATGGCAGGCGGAAGTGGAAGGGAGTGAGTATACACCATACCAGGTGCATATTGTCTTTGATAAAGCCAGTATCACCACGACGACCTGCAGTTGCCCCTATGATTGGGGTGGATGGTGTAAACATATCGTGGCCACGTTGCTGACCTGTCTCTACAAACCAGAAACCATCACTGTACGCCCTGCTCTCGAAGACCTCCTCGCTAACCTGGATCGTGAACAGTTATCCACTATCTTACTCCAACTCACCATCCGTTATCCTGATCTGGCAGAGGAGATCGAAAATCAGATTAGTCTCCTGCAAATCTCTTCTGCTGCCTCTTCTATCCCACAGAAAGCCCCATCCTCGACACGTCATACTTCGGTAGACCCAAAGCCTATTCGACGACGGGTCCGCTCCATTCTGCATTCGCTAGACTCCATGCGATCTTCCGAGGCCTATTGGCATGTGGGGAGCGTGGTCAACGAGACAGGGCAGGTGTTGAAACAGGCACAGCGTTTTGTGGAAAGCGGGGATGGTCGGAATGCCCTCGTGGTCCTGGAAGCCATCACCGATACATATGTGGACGGCTGGATGGAGCTAGATGACTCTGATGGCGAAGCGAGTAGTTTTTTCGAAAAGTTAGGAGCAATGTGGACCGAAGCCCTTCTCACTGCTGACTTGACGACTACCGAGCGTGAAGAATGGGTGGAGAGATTAGCAGAATGGCAAGATGAAATCAGCAACTACGGAGTAGAAGAGGTCTTCAACGCTGCTCAGGCTGCAGCCATACAGGGATGGGACTATCCTCCTTTGCAACGGGTATTGCGAGGAGAAATTACTGAGCAGGGAGCCTGGAAAGATGAGATGCCCTGGTATGCTGACGATCTGGCTATTGCCCGGCTGAATGTCCTGGAACGACAAGGACGGTATCAAGAGTATCTCTATCTGGCGGAGGCAGAAGGACAGATAGGGCGATACCTCACCATGTTAGCCCGACTGGGTCGGGTGCACGAGGCTGTAGACCAGGGCCTGCAGCACCTCGCCACTACAGAGAATGCCTTTGCCTTAGCCCAGGTGTTGCGCGAACGGGGAGAGCTGGAGTCAGCTTTACAAATCGCTGAACATGGTCTCACCCTCGATGGCTCTAAAACACCGCTGGCTACCTGGCTAGGAGAGCTAGCAGGTAGCCATGGAGAGACAGAGCGTGCTCTCAAGGCCGTCATGATCGCTTTTCGGGAAACGCTTACCCTCAGCGGCTATCTGAAGAGACAGGAACTGTCGGGCGAACGCTGGCCAGGGTTTCGGGAAGAACTCTTGACCCAACTGCGTCAGCTTCCCTCGTACTACCCTCAAGCCCAGGTAGATATTTTTCTCCATGAACAACTCTTCGATGATGCTATCGCTGCTGTACACAAGGGTGCAAGTTACGAGCTCCTGGAGCGAGTCATGGATGAAGTTTTACCTCATCGACCAGAATGGGTCATGCAGGAAGCACGCCAGCAGGCGGAGCGGATCATGGATAGTGGAAAGGCTCAACATTATCACTATGCAACAAGCTAGCTAGAGAGAGTGCGAGCAGCCTGTAAGATATCTGAGCGGGAAACCGAATGGCAGGCCTATCGTAATCAACTCTTGACTCGGCACCAGCGAAAGTATAAGCTAAAAGCAATGTTGGAAGCTCTTTAATAACCTAAACTCTCCTCTCTGCGTTCTCTGTGGTGAATTTAGGAACTGACAAGTAGTGTTTCCTTGTCATCCCGAAGCGAAGCGTAGGGAAGTCCGGTCGTCATCCCGAAGCGAAGCGTAGGGAAGTCCGGTCGTCATGCTGAACCCTTCGTCTTACTCAGGGTAAACTCTGTGAAGGATCTCCAGTAAACCGTCTCAGAATTACGAGATTCTTCGCTCCACTTAGCATGACATGGTGAGACTTACCCGTTATGAGTTCTAACCTTGTTGAGCTATAGAGGAATAGTATAAACCATGATTCACATCGATTTTCAACGTTACTATGGTGATATTTTCCGGCTGTGCCGACAGATTGTGAACAGTGGAGAGGCCTTTGATTTTGTGATCGGCATTGCCCGGGGGGGACTTCCGCCGAGTTTCTTTGTCTCCAAAGCCTTAAAGGTTCCTATTGCTCTGATGATCAGCAAACGGTATCCAGACGAAACAGAAGGAAAGAAAGCTGTACTGCAGAAGCCTCTCTTTAGCAAATACTTAGCCAGTTTAAGCAAAATAGAAGGGCAGGGAGTGCTGGTAGATGACCTGGTCGATGGCGGGGAAACGCTTATCTATGCCATCGAGTACCTCCAAAAAGAATATCCGGGCATTGCGCTCAAAACAGCCGTCTTATACAAAAAAGCCCACGCCAAAGTACCACCAGATTTTTACGTTGCCGAACTCCCTGCCGAGTGGGTCATGTTTTTTTATGATGAAGAAGCTTTCTGGAATAAGGTTTAGCATTATTGGGGAATGGTGCCCTGGACTCCTTCAATAAAATAGTTCATACTTAACAGCTCCTGATCTGTTTTGTCTGCCCACACCGTGAATTTCCCTTCGATAATCGCTTGTTTGCGCTTCTCGACAAATTCCTGCACTGCTGGAGGCACCATTTTTCCATACGGAGCGAGTCCCACAACCCCGCTTTCCATACCTTTCCAGTAAGAGCGACTTTTCCAGGCACCTTCGCGTACACTCTTGACCGTTTCCACGTAGTACGGTACCCAGTTCCATACCGGCGCAGTCAAATGGGCATCTGGAGCAAACGAGCTCATATCGGTATTATAGCCCACCGAATAAATTTTGCGTTCCTGGGCCGCCTCCTGAGTGGCTGGAGAATCCTGATGCTGGGCTAACACATCCGCTCCGGCTTCAATCAGACTCAGGGCTGCTTCTTTTTCCTTGGCCGGATCATACCAGGAACCGGTCCAGACCACCTTGACTACGGCTGGAGGATTCACTTCACGGACTCCAAGCGTAAAGGCATTAATCCCTCTGATCACTTCTGGAATGGGGTGAGCAGCCACATATCCCAGAACATTGCTCTTGGTCATTTTTCCCGCAACTAAACCGGAGAGATATCGGGCTTGATACATCCGACCAAAGTAGTTTCCAGCATTCGGAGCCTGTTTAAACCCAGAACAATGTTCAAAAATTGTATCAGGAAAATCGCGGGCCACCTCTATAGTCGGATCCATATATTCAAAACTGGTAGTAAAGATGACCTTATACCCCTTCTGGGCATAGTCCCGGATGACTCGCTCAGCGTCAGGAGCCGCTACCGATTCGGTATAGGCGGTTTGGACATTCTCTAACGCTTGTTCCAGTGCTTTCCGTCCTTGATCATGCGCATAGGTCCAGCCATAATCACCAACCGGACTGACATAAACAAAAGCGACTTTCAATGGTTCTGCGGCATAGGATCCATTCCCCAGCATCAGACTGACTGCAAGTATCAAAAATAAAATAAAACCAAACCTTTTCTCTCCTTTCATCGTTTCTCCTCCTCTCCTGTCCTTTTTCCAGTGCACTTTTCCATCCATATCTCCTCCTCCAGGATATTTTCCTGCTTTACCACGACATTCTATCCCCGTTCTTCCCGAATATACGGTTTGAGTAAGGCTTGGGGGGCCCCCATCTGCTGGCGGAATCTCTGCCGACTTGAGAAGAGGAGCACTCCCACCGTTGCCGCGTACGGTAACATCTGGAGCAAGTGATACGACACCCCAATTCCAGCAGCTTGCAGTCGAAGTTGTAACCCCTCGATTCCACCAAAGATATAGGCTCCCCATAAAGCTCGGTGGGGAGTCCAGGCCGCAAAAATCACCAGCGCAATGGCTATCCATCCTCGACCAGCAGTCATCTGATCTATCCAGATGCGCGTATAGGCCAGAGAGAGAAAAGCTCCTCCTAAGCCAGCCAAGAGGCCACCAGTAAAGAGGCATAGATATCGAATACGATTGACGTTTATTCCCACCGTGTCTGCCGCTTCTGGACGCTCTCCTACGGCGATCACTTCCAGTCCCACACGTGTTTTAAAGAGAAACAACCAGACCAGAGGAGCCAGAAGCATTGCGATATAGACTAGAATGTTATGCTGAAAAAGGACTGGACCGAGGATGGGCAGGTCACTCAGTCCAGGGATGAAAATCCCCTGAAAGCCCTGGACTGTCTTCCCAACCATCGATTCTCCAAGAAAACTGGTGCCCCCCGTTCCTAAAAGCACCAGCATAATACCGCTGATCACCTGATCCCCTCTGAGGGTAATGCATAGAAAACCGTGCAGAAGGCTGAGCAACCCGGCACTCAGCATGGCCACGAAGAGACCTAACCAGGGATTCTCGGTGAAATATGTCGTGATAAACCCAGTCAGTGCTCCAACTAACATCAATCCTTCCACACCCAGATTGAGTATTCCGGAGCGTTCGACAATAATTTCTCCCACTGCGGCGAAGAAGAGGGGAGTGCCAGCCCGAATAGCTGCGCTAAGTATAGATACCAGAAAGGTAAGCGTTAGCACTTCAGACATAACGAATTAAAGTATTAAGTGTTGAGTGTTCGTCAGAATATGATAGTTCAATCGCAGTAAACATTGTCAATTTACTCTTTCCACCGAAAACGGAAACGATACCGGGCCAAAGTGTCTCCGCCCACCACAAAGAGGACAATAAGCGCCTGGATAATGGACACAAGCGCCACTGGAACACCGGTTACCTGTTGCATATGTGATCCTCCTACAAACAACACCCCAAAAAGAAAAGAGGCCATCACCACTCCCCACGGATGGAGTTTTCCTAACAAGGCTACGGGAATAGCTGTATACCCATACCCGGCTGAAATATCCTTCCTTAACCGACGCTGTACCCCGGCCACTTCTCCCACTCCAGCCAGTCCGGCAACGCCTCCACCAAGAGCCATGACCACCAGAATGACTTTCATCAGCGAGATCCCTCCATAGCGAGCGGTCTGAGGATTGGCCCCGGTCACTTTGATTTCATAGCCTAACCTGGTTTTTTGTAGAAAGAGAGAGATCAGCGATGCCATACCCAGAGCGAGTAGAATCCCTGCATGCAGGCGGGTCGTGGGTAATCGGGGTAACCAGGCAGATGGAGAAAAGGGTGGAGAGAGAGGGAAATTAAACCCTTGCGGATCTTTCAATGGTCCATAGACCAGATAATTGACCCAGTTAATCGCGATATAATTCAGCATCAGGCTTACGAGAATTTCGTTGAGATCCCATTTTGCGCGCAGAAAGCCGGGAATCATACCCCAGAATGCCCCTGCCAGAAAACCAGCAGTGATAAGCAGAGGGAGAAGAAGAAAAGAGGGATAATGACCCAGAGTGAGAGCTACCCAGGCCGCTGCAAAGGTTCCCATATGGAGTTGACCTTCTGCTCCGATATTCCAGAGTCCTGCTTTCAGAGGCAATGAGACGGCGAGTCCACACAAGAGTAAAGGAGTAGCCTTTACTGCCGTTTCGCTCAAACCGTATCCACTCCCCAAAGCTCCACTCACCATCGCCGCGTAGGCGATAAGAGGGTTCACACCCCTGGCTAATAAAAGGAGAGCCCCGGCACAGAGTGCCAGACTCACCGTGAGAAGAGGTGTGATTATCTGCAATAGCGAAGAAGGCTCACGGCTTTCTAACACAAGATATGGAAATCGCATGTCTTACACCAATTGTAGATTGCGGAATGCGGATGACAAATGGACTTCCCTGCGCTCTGCTTCGGGATGACAAATGGACTTCCCTGCGCTCTGCTTCGGGATGACAAATGGACTTCCCTGCGCTCTGGGATTTCGGATTTATAACACCTCAATTTGAAAACGATTATCGGCCCTTTCTGTCCACTATTCACTATCCACTATCCACTCTATCCACTTTTCACTGCCCACTGTCCCACAGAGCCCCCGGCCATCAATAATCCTACCTCCTCAGGGTTAGCCTCTGCGGTGGACATTATACGAACGATTCGGCCTTCGTACATCACCGCGATCCGATCGGTCACCGTGAGTAGTTCATCCAGGTCATCTGAAACTAATAGCACTGCCTTCCCTTGATTTCTCTGCTCCAGCAGCTTCTGATGGATATACGCTATACTCCCCACATCCAGGCCGCGTGTCGGTTGATGCGCAATCAAGACTTTTGGATGGCGAGAGAGTTCACGAGCGAGGATAATTTTTTGGAGATTTCCACCGGAGAGCTGTTGGGTAGGAGTGAGCAGGGAGGGTGTCCGTATATCAAAATCATTTATCAGCTTTCGCCCGACTTCCTGAATTTGGTGCTGATGAAGAAAAACTCTCCCGGAAAATCCAGGATCACGATACCTTTTCAGCAGAAGATTCTCTGCTACGGATAAACGAAGGGCTAATCCCTGATGGAGTCGATCCTCTGGAATATACCCTACTCCATGGTCAATGATCGAACGAGGAGAGTGATTGGTAATGTTCTGTCCATGGAGAGTGATGACCCCCTGCTGAGCTCTCCGTAATCCGGCTATAGCCTCCAGCAGCTCTTTCTGTCCATTTCCAGACACTCCAGCAATGCCCAGAATTTCTCCCTGATACAGGATAAAAGAGGTCCCCTTTACCGCATCGAGTCCCTTATCGTTTTGTACCGACAGATCCTGTACCTGCAGGGCCACTGAGCCTTTCTTTCCCTCTGGTTTGTTCATATGAAACCAGACCTCTCGCCCTACCATCATCCGGGCAAGAGAAGTTTGGTCTGTGTCTACAGTGTTGACCGTTGCGATCACCCGCCCATTGCGCAACACAGTAATACGGTCGGTCAGTTCCATAACCTCTTTCAATTTATGCGTGATAAAGATCACCGTGCAGCCTTGAGTGACCAGAGAACGTAAGGTGTGAAAAAGACTTCGGACTTCTTGTGGGGTTAAAACAGCCGTTGGTTCATCCAGAATCAGCAGTTTCGCTTCTCGATAGAGTGCTTTGAGGATTTCTACCCGTTGTTGCTCTCCGACAGAGAGCTCTTCTATCCGGGCGTGGGGATGCACGCTAAGTCCATATCGGCTGGCAATTGCCTGTATCTTCTGCTCGGCTGCACGAAGATCGAGCCAGGGTTCCCGTGCCGATTTGAGGCCAAGTATGATATTTTGGAGCACGGTCAAACGGGGAACCAGCATAAAATGCTGGTGCACCATGCCAATACCTAAGTTGAGCGCATCCTGGGGAGCGTTGAGGTGTACCCGATTTCCAGCAAAATAGATTTCTCCACTATCCGGTTGGTAGAGCCCATAGAGAATATTCATCAGTGTGCTCTTCCCTGCCCCATTTTCCCCTAATAAACCATGTATTTCACCGGCACGCACGCGCAAAGTCACCTGATCGTTCGCCAATACGCCCGGGAAGCGCTTTACAATATTTCGCATCTCTACCAGATTCATAAGACCCTACTCTATTTGGACCAAAGTACACCAGAGCAAGGAACAAACGCTGAGCTTGTCCATGGATACAGGAGGACACATGGGTGACCTTCACTACTATAATTAAGGTCAGGGTGATCCTCGCTATGCGTTTCAGATGGATTTAGAGCAGCAGTGTAGCCTAATTTTTCCGTGCTTGCAAGAGTAAGGAGTGTTATTTTCCATGAAAGACCTTATGACGAGAAATTCCTTTTCTGTTTCTGTGCCAAACCCTTGGTTTTTTTTCAGGACAACACTCTCTTGGCCAAGGCGATCTGCAAAGTGCTTCTGCCTGGATGACCGGAGGGAAATAGTCAGTATGCCTTCGCAAATTAGAGAGGAAAGAGCAGAAAGTCTGGTAGAAGGAGCAATAGAAGAGGCAAACAAATCTCTCAACAGCTCCTGAGAAAGGGGCTACGGACTCTGTAGAGTCCGTAGCCCCTTTCGGTGAAAAGGGTGAAAGAGTGGAGAGATTACCCAGTCTTCTTGGAGAGATATTTGATCATCCCCAAGCAATCAGCCGCTACATAGCGTCCTACCGGCCCGGTACTGTACACGGCCCCGGCTATAGTCCCATCTGGTTTAATCATAAACCCGGTGGCATGGATATGGCCCTTCTCGGCATCATAAAATGCCCCGGTCAACGCCGAAAACTCCTTGGCATTCAAACCATAAGCTATCGGAAAAGTTAATTTGTGTCTCTCTACCGTTTTCTGGGCATCTTCCAAGGTATCGACCGAGGCTCCGATAATTTGGACTCCCACCTCGTCGAATTCAGTAAGGTGTCCCTGAAAATCAGCTAACTGCTGACGGCAGTATGGTCACCAATGTCCTCGATAGACTAACAAGACACCCCACTTTCCATTTAGACCACCGGGAAGGGTGAGTGTGCTCCCATCAACCAACCGGAGGGGTAATCCGGGAAAGGCATTGCCACTATCGAGCTTTCTGGTTTCCTCTTGGGCCATTGTTACCTCCTGTATCTTGATTATGGTTGTAAAGAGAGGTTTCAAGAATTTTTCTACCGATAAGAGTAACCTTACTATGTGCGGAAAATATTTCCGCAATCTTCACTCTGTGACCAGCAAGGGATTGAACCGGGTCTCTCGATCGTACACATCGAGACCTTCATGTTGCTTGAGAAAACGCACCACTATATAGGTTAAGGGGGTAGCCACTGCCTCGTAGAGTGACTTGGCCAGCCATTGAGTCACAATAGCGGAGAAGAGTCCGGCCAGCGGGATCGTTCCGGCAAAGGCCAGCGTGATAAAGACAAGAGAGTCCAGCCCTTGTCCGACTAACGTGGAACCAATCGTGCGGGTCCAGAGCCAACGCCCATTGGTGGCAATTTTCATTTTGGCCAGGACAAATGAATTGGCAAATTCTCCAACCAGATAAGCGAGAAACGAAGCCACCAGTAAACGAGGAGTATAGCCCAGGATCCGTTCGTAGGCATCCTGTCCATCCCAGAACGAGGCAGGAGGCAGGATCTGTCCTATCCCGATAGCGATGACGGTGAGAAGATTACACACAAAGCCAAGCCAGATCACTCTCCGAGCCTGGCGATATCCGTAGACCTCGGTCAGGACATCCCCGAAGATATAACTGACGGGAAAGATAATAATCCCGGCCGGCATCACAAATCCAAATATCTCTATCAGCTTCACAGCCGTAATATTGGCGGTGATAAGTGAGGTGATGAATATAGCCACGACCAGGAGGAACCACAATGAATACCGTTCGTGAATCAAGGGAATCTGCTGTTGCTGTGCCATCCTTTCTTCCTTTCCAACCTGCAGCTCTCGCGGAGTATAGCAACCTGGATCAATCAGTGACTTTCTTTATACTGATCATACAGCCCCTCATTATATAGAGTCAAGAGGAGAAGCTGGAGGGCAACCCTGCAGAAGACTCGAGGAGAGAAGATTCTCCTGCTCTTATCCTTGTATTTTTTGCATCAACTGAGAAATATCGATAATGGTCCGCAGCAAGAAACGAAACGAAAAGAGCAGAAATCCCAGTGGAAGAATGAGTTGCCAGGACCAGAGGGGTATAATCCAAAAAAAGAGAGAGCCTCCCTCCTGTTCATCCAGCACAAACTGCCAGGAGGCACGAAACAACAAGAGGCAGATCAAAGCGGAAAAGAGGGATAAGACGATCTGTAGACCGCTCTTCGCTGTTGGGGAAAGGAATCGGGTAACTACATCTATCTTAATATGCTTGTCCTGCCGAGTAGCAAGGGAAGCTCCTATCATACCCACCCACAGAACAAGGTGTCGTAAAGTGGGATCTGCCCACGCAATACCGGTATGAAAAAAGTTCCGCAAGATAACCTGAACAAAAGAGAGCAGAATCATCAAAGAAAGGAGGAGGACCAGAAGCGCTGCTTCCACACAGGTTATTCCTCTGTCCAGAGTATGGAGTTTGCGCATCACGGAGTCTTTTCCTTTTTCCGATACTCGGCACGTAATGCCAGCACCTGATCTAATAGCTCCTGCGTATACAGTATCCCGACAAATTTCTGATAAACCTGGGTACTGACAGTCCGGAGTTTTTGCACTTCGGAAGGGGGAAGATCGATGATTTCAATGCCACTTTGCTTGAGGATCTCCAGCCCTTCTTCATTCTCTTTTCGGGTCAGTTCCACAATCCGCTCAGCATAACGATGGGTAGTCTCTTGTAAAAGAGTCTGGAGGTCTGAAGGGATCTTATCCCAGCGTGATTTGGCCAGGAGGATAGCACCAATGGCATCAGCAAACCGCAGGGAGAGCATATATTGAACTCGGGTAAACCACTGAAAAGAGATAGCGGCGAGAGGGGGGCCATAAAAGGCATTGATTAAGCCGGTTTGGAGGGAAGTCAGTACATCGGGAAGGGCAAGAGGAATGGGTACCACTCCATAGGCTGCAAACATCTCCCGTGGAAGCGGATCACCCTCCCAGGTCCAGATTTTTAGCTTCTGAAGAGCCTCCTGGCTCTGAATGGGGGACTGAGAAAAGAGGTACACAAACCCAGCTTCAGCCGAGCCAAGCAAAATAAAGCCCTTCTGTCGAAACCCTCTCGCAAATCTCTCCCAGAGTCTCCTCGTCACATAATCAACCTCTGCATAGCTCTGAAAGAGCAGAGGAAGTTCCAGCGCCCGGACTTCAGGGAGAATTTCCCCCAATCCCACTCCCGAAAATACTCCTCCGTGCAACTGTCCTACCCGAATTTTGCGCAAGACATCCTTCTCATCTCCAACAATCCCTCCGGCATAAAAACGGAGGAGAAGTTTCCCCTGACTTCTGGTTTCAATCTCTTTCTTCATATCGTTGAGCGTATTCATCCAGATGGAGCCTTCAGGGGCCAGAGTAGCCAGCTTGAGCTCCAGAGGTTGAGCAAGGCTGAGCAAACAAAATGGCCAGAGCAAGAACCATCCGAAGAGCACTGAGCGAAAATATCTCCTTCTCTCCATTATTCTCCTTCTCCCCTTGGGTTATACAGGGTTATCCAAAAAATTCATCTACTTTGTGCAAGTAGCGGCGTGCTCGCTTTTTCGCGATCTGGTTGGCGAGGGTTTGTTCGGGATAGAGATCGACTGGAGCATCGAGAATCGTATGTAACATGCGCAGGTAAAGGGACCGATCCTGGGTCTGCACCGCGTAGAAGCGGGCATAAAAAAAATGGACGAGTAAGAATTTCCCCTGGGTCAATTCGAGGGCTCGTTCCAGATGAAACCGGGCTTTTGCCGGATCACCCCCGAGGAGTCGTGATCTCCCTCCATAGTAGACAGCGAAGAAGAGATGTGGTCCGGCGTGAAAGTATCCTTCATCTAGCACCAGTACCCGTCGCATCAGGAGTTCGGTCTTCGGAAGTTCGGCAATAGCCCGTAAGGACTCTCGATCGAGATTGATGTAATTAGCCCAGGCGTACGCCGTCCAGAAAAGGGCCGGCACTGCCTCTGGTCCCAGGCGAGCAATGGCCTCCTGGAGCGGCTCCAATTGCGTGGTAGCAGGAGAAGGAAAGGTGGGATCGATACGTTGCAGGGCACGCAATCCATACATGCGTGCGCGATTATATAACCGCCTGGCTCGGGCTCTATGCCAGTCAGTCATCTCATCATCGACCCCTTCATACGCCTCCATCTGGTCTTCCACAAAAGCAAAGGCATAACTGCCAAACCCCTGAGCCGCATTGATGAGTAAATCGATATCCTCCGGAAACTCTCTGAGGAGAAGTACAAGGAGTTCCAGATTGCTGGCAATGGCTGCTTCGGCAAGCGCAAGATCTTCTTCCCTGTTCAGCACCGCAATGCTATCGGCGACCAAACTCCTGGTTGACCAGAGGGTAAGGCTCTTCATGACCCTGGCACATCCAGATAACACCAGCAGTAAGACTCCGATCCAGCAGACAATTTTCCAGCCTCTCATAGGTCATTGTACCTTTGCATACACCCTCATTCCCTGCTACCCTCCCTGTCATCCCGAGCGGCCTGGAAGAGCGAAGAATCTCCAGCTTGAACTACCACGTGGAGCTTGAGCACGAATTTACTTGATACCTGACTGCTCTCGAATACTGCGCGCAATGACCGAGACATCTTCATCCCCGTGGCCACGTGTAATTAAGCCTGTCTCTATCTGTTCTACAAAAGCGGCCACCGGAATAGTCACCCCGAGTTCCCGGGCGGCTTCGAGTGCGATATTCAGATCCTTACGATGGAAGCGCACCCGAAAACCAAGGGGATAAGAATTTTTAATCATGTTTCCAGACCGGTTGGTGAGTCCCCAGGACCCGGCGGCTCCACTTCCTACCGCCTGGACGACCTTTTCCATGTCCAGACCGGCCTTCAGACCGATTGCTATTCCCTCCGCAACTCCCCAATACGTACCGGCAATGATCACCTGGTTAATCGCCTTGGTGATCTGACCAGACCCAATCGGCCCCACATGGGTAATCGTCTTGCCCATCGCTTCCAGAACCGGCCGTACTTTCTCCACATCTGCCGCTTCACCACCAATCATGATGGAGAGTGTCCCCTTCTGGGCTCCTTCTGATCCCCCGGAGACCGGGGCATCAATCATTTTTACCCCCTTTTCTCCAAGCTTTTTCGCAATATACCGAGTCACTGCAGGGCTGATAGTCGACATATCGACGACGATAGAGCCCGCTTGTGCCCCATGAATCACCCCATTGTCCCCCAGAATCACCTGCTCGACATCCGGGGTGTCGCTCACACAGGTAATGATCACCTCCGCTCCGGCTGCGGCTTCTTTTGGTGAAGCTGCCCGTTTAGCCCCTGCTTTAGCTACCGGTTCTTCTCGTTCTCTTGTCCGATTATGCACGGTGACTTCATGTCCTGCTTTCAGAATATTCAGTGCCATGGGGGCGCCCATCGTTCCCATGCCAATAAAAGCTACTTTCACATCAGCCTCCTTTTCTTACCTGTAAAAACAGAATACGCTGTCCATACCCATTTTCCTGCTGAGAATCGATACAGAGATGAGGAATACCATGGGTTACCTTACAGAAAAATGTGGGGAGATGTCAAGGAAAAATGCCTCAGAGGGGATAGAGGAGGCCGAATCTTTTCCTCTATCCACGCATGATCCTGGCATTGCTCTGTAAGGATCAACCAATCCAGACGACAAATGTAACAACCAGTTGACAAACAGCTCTGAAGGTAAACAAGGGTTTATATTGCTGGCGAATGGCAGAAGGTGGATTTATAATATGGCAATTTGCAAATGGTTATCAGCCTTTATTATCGATGTTTGAAAAGACTATTCAGCTAAGAAGGAATGATTTCCTTCGTTTTGTTGTTCCTTCATTTGTTTATGCAGCATATCCCGTTGCAGAAAGGAGGAAACGTATGCCGGCCGAAGAAAGATCATCTCGAGCAGATAGAAGTGATTCCGGCGAACAGGTAGGTGGCTCTCCAAACGCCCAAAACCAGAAAACCGGGTGGTGGCGTCCGGTGATACTGCTGGCTGCTCTCGTGGTTATTATTATTCTGGCAAAAGTCTTCCATATCGGTGAACATCTTGGTAATCTGCGGAACTGGATTGAGACATTGGGACCGTGGGGACCAGTTGTGTTTTTTGTATTGTATGTAGTGGCGGTGGTCGCCGCCATACCTGGATCAGCGTTAACCGTAGCTGGAGGAGCGCTTTTTGGGTCCCTGTGGGGGGTCATTCTGGTAATTAATGCTGCTACAGTGGGGGCAAGCCTCGCCTTCTTGATTGGCCGCTACTTTGCGCGGGAGGCAGTGGCAGGATGGCTTTCTCAATATGAGAAGTTTCGACAGCTTGATCAGCTTACCGAGAAACATGGGGCAGTAATAGTGGCGCTGACGCGTCTGGTTCCTATTTTCCCTTTTAATCTTCTCAACTATGGCTTTGGACTTACCCGGATTCCTTTCTGGACTTATGCGGGCTGGTCGTGGCTCTGTATGCTTCCGGGGACCATACTCTATGTAGTGGGTGCAGACGCTTTGGTGAAAGGAATTGCGCAAGGGCAAGTTCCCTGGCCCTTGATCGGCACGTTAGCCGGAGCGGCAGTAGTCGTGACTATCCTGGTCAGATACGCCCGTCGCCGCCTGCAAGATACCGGTATACATTCATAAGTCGTCCCTACTTCCATACAGGAGGATTTGGCTATGCATACTGTGCCTGAAGTTTTACCAAAGGATAAATATAATGCGACATTGGTCTCCAATGTTCATCCGCCAGATTGGGTCAATCCTGAGCCCGCCTCACGGTATAATCTTGTGGTGATCGGTGCCGGTACAGCAGGGTTAGTTACCGCAGCCGGTGCAGCAGGGTTAGGAGCAAAGGTCGCGCTTATTGAGCGACACCTGTTAGGAGGGGATTGTCTCAATGTGGGGTGTGTCCCCTCTAAATGTGTAATCCGTTCTTCCCGGGTAGTAGCGGATATTCAGGGAGCGCATGCCTTTGGTATACGAGTACCAGCAGGAATCGAGAGCGATTTCCCGGCAGTGATGAAGCGGATGCGGCGAATCCGGGCCCATATTAGCCACCACGATTCGGCTAAACGTTTTCAAGAGCTCGGAGTGGATGTCTTTTTAGGTGATGCCCACTTTGCTGGTCCGGATACGATCCAGGTGGCTGGAAAAACCTTGCGCTTCAAAAAAGCCGTGATTGCCACTGGCGCTCGGGCGGTGGACCCTCCCATCCCCGGTTTGGCCGAGGCAGGATATTTAACCAATGAAACGGTCTTCTCTTTGACCGAACGTCCACGCCGGTTAGCGGTCATTGGAGGAGGCCCAATCGGCTGTGAATTAGCCCAGGCCTTTCGCCGGCTCGGCTGCGAAGTTACTCTGCTGCACAGGGGGACACATATCCTGAACCGGGAGGATGCCGATGCAGCAGAGATTATTCAACAAGTATTTCTCCGTGAAGGAATTCGACTAATTCTGGATTGCAAGATCACGCAAGTCTATCAAAGAGATGGCGCTAAAGTCCTCCAGGTCACTAGCCAGGGCAAGGAAGAGGAGATCATTGCTGATGAGATTTTGGCCGGTGCTGGCCGTGCACCCAATGTAGAGGGGCTGAATCTCGAAGCGGTCGGGGTAGAGTATGATCAGAAGCAGGGAGTGAAAGTGAATGATTACCTGCAGACCACCAACCCACGGATCTACGCAGCCGGAGATATTTGTATGCAACATAAATTTACCCATGCTGCAGATGCAGCAGCGCGTATCGTAATTCAAAATGCGCTCTTTCATGGACGGAAGAGACTGAGTGCTCTGATCATGCCCTGGTGTACGTATACAGACCCGGAGATTGCTCATGTGGGCCTGTACGAACGAGAGGCCCAACAGCGAGGCATTCCAGTCCAAACCTTTGTTCGGCAATTGAAAGAGGTGGACCGGGCTCTGACTGATGGGGAGGAAGAAGGGTTTGTCAAGGTACATGTCCGAAAGGGGAGTGATAAGATCCTGGGAGCAACCATTGTCGCGCGTCATGCTGGAGAAATGATCAACGAACTCTCTTTGGCTATGGTCGCCAATATTGGTTTGGGCACGATTGCCACGGTGATTCATTCCTATCCGACGCAAGCTGAAGCGATCAAGCAGGTAGCCGATGCCTACAATCGCACGCGTTTAACCCCATTGCTCAAAAAGCTCTTCACCCGCTGGTTCGCCTGGACCCGGTGAGGTTATCCTTTTGCTACCTAGCCCCTGTCTTTAATGCAATAGTAAAAATTATCTCGCCTAAGTAAGTATGACGAAATTTCTTGTCCTCTTCACCGCCATCAGTTACTCTTCCTGTTATGCTGAGCGAAGCATCTCACCTCTTTCAAGAGACCCTTCGCGAAGTTTATCCTTGAGCAAAGCGAAGGGCTCAGGGTGACCAGAGCCCAGTCCTCCCGGAGCGTAGCGGAGGGAAGTCCATTCGTCATCCGTTTTTCGAGTAGTGGTAAAGCGAATGGGCTTTTGTCCAAAATTTTTAGTGTCTGGTCAAGATGAAAATGGTGAGTTGTTCCCTCTTTTCACCCTCACCCTGGCCCTCTCCCCTCAAGGGAGAAGGGAGAAAAAGGCATGCACAAAAACAAGTTTGACCAGGCACTAGCCAACAGTAGGGTGGGCTCAGCCCACCCTACATGCTACTGTGAGCAAGAGTTCCACGGGAATTTCCAGGGAGCTGGCCAGTCTAACTTGACAGGAGAAGAGCAGTAGGCTATAGTCATGAATATTTAACGGTTTGTAATCCACAAGTTGTGAATTGGGAAAGTGCTTATCTATGCCAGACATTTCTCCACCACTCCTTGAAGTACGAAACCTTTCTCTCCATTTTCGGCTGGATCGCCAGGTCGTAGTCGAGGCTCTGGATCAGGTAAATTTTACGATCCATACTGGAGAAATCCTGGGACTGGTCGGCGAAAGTGGATGTGGAAAAACTACCGCCGCTCGTGCGATCCTGGGAGTGGTTCCTTCTCCTCCAGGGGAAATTGTCGATGGGGTGATTCTCTGCCAAGGAAAAGATTTGCTTCAGATGGCACCACGAGAGCTCAATGCCACTATCCGTGGAAAGACGATTACCCTGATCCCTCAAGATACCATCGCTTCGCTTAATCCCCTCTTTACCGTAGGAACACAAATGCTTGATATTATGCGCTGGAATATGAAATCGGCAGAGACGGGTAAAGGGCCAGCAGCGCTCTGGAAAAACAGGCGAACACATCGAGAACAGATCATCGAGCTCCTGAAACAGGTGCAGATTCCTACACCTGAGAAGCAATTACGCAAGTTCCCCCATGAGTTCAGTGGAGGACAGCGGCAGCGGCTTCTGATTGCCATTGCTCTGGCCACCAATCCGGCTCTCATCATTGCGGATGAGCCAACTACTGCGCTCGATGTAACTATCCAGGCTCAAATTCTTCAGCTTCTCAAACGCCTGGTAAAAGAGCGAAATATCTCGGTACTCTTCATCACCCACGATCTGGGAGTGGTGGCGAAGATCTGTGATCGGGTTACGGTGATGTATGCGGGGCAAGAGATGGAGACAGCTCCTACCGCTTCCCTCTTTGCCCATCCTTCTCATCCCTATACCCAAAAGCTGCTCGACAGCCTTCCCGATCATCAGAAGGAGAAACTCGAAGGAATCCCCGGGGTAGTTCCTAGTTTGATCAATCCTCCACGCGGGTGTCGCTTTCATACCCGATGTGAATTTGCTGACGAACAGTGCCGACAGGAACGACCACCGGCTGTACAGATCTTCCCTCAGCACTGGATCCGGTGCCACCTCTATGGTGCTGATGGTCAAAGGAAACGCTAGATAGATGAGTGAAACGATTCTAGAAGCTCAGCAGCTCAAGAAATATTTTTCAGTACGCAGTCCTTTGCTTCGACGACATCTCGGCTGGATCAGGGCTCTGGATGGAGTCAGCTTCTCTGTACAACGAGGGGAAATCTTTGGACTGGTAGGAGAGAGCGGGTGTGGGAAATCCACATTGGGAAAGACCCTGCTTGGAATTTATCAACCAACCGCTGGAGCGGTAATTTTCAAAGGGAGAAAGATCAGTAATCTTCCCAAGAGAGAGGCCAAGAAGGTCCGTCGAGAGATTCAGTATGTGTATCAGGATCCTGGAGCTTCGCTAGATCCGTGGTGGACTATTGAGCGTACGCTTCGGGAACCGCTGGTGATTCATACCAAGCTTTCCCGGATAGAAATGCGGGAACGAGTCGTCAAGATGTTGCAGGCTGTAGGACTGGAAGAAGAACATCTCTCCCGCTATCCGCATGAGTTCAGTGGAGGACAACAGCGGCGACTGGCCTTAGCCCGCATACTCACTCTTAATCCGGATCTCATCATCTTTGATGAACCGACTTCTGGTCTGGATGTTTCGGTGCAGGCCACTATACTCAAACTCTTTCAGGACTTGCAACAACAGTTTAATCTGACCTATCTCTTCATTTCCCATGATCTGAGTGTCGTCCGCATGATGTGTCATCGGGTGGCTGTAATGTATCTGGGGATCATTGTGGAGATGGGGCCCACAGAAGAAATCTTTGAACATCCCAAACATCCGTATACCAAAGCCCTCTTAGCCGCGATCCCCAAGCCAGTGGTGAACCCGGATCAGGAGGATATTATTCTGGAGGGCGAGCCACCCAGCCCGGAACATCTCCCTTCCGGCTGCCGTTTTCGTCTGCGCTGTCCTTATGCTGAAGATGACCCCTGTGCTCTCCAGGAGCCACCCTTAGAACATATCAACGAGGCGCATCAGGTCGCCTGTCATTTTCACTGGAAGATCAGTTGAGATGAAGACACCGCGTCCACGACCACATATACGCTATTCTCTTGGATGGTATCTGCGACGTCTCCGTTTTGTAAGCCGATTTTTTTTCCGTCGTCTACTGGCACGAACCTTTATCGTATATCTGGATATGGCTTCTGGCCAAACCTTTCCGAAAAAACCCCGTAAAGCACATATCTACACCACCACCATTTTTGTCGTAGACAGACCTTACATGGCGCTGGGCACAATTGTGGTCAAGGGAAACCGGTTTACCGATCCGGAATACCTCCTGGAGAAAATGAAACACAAAGCCCGACAGATCGGTGCCGATGCGATTTATGGGGTACAAGTAGGGGAGGGAACACTGGAAACACCCACGAACCATAGTGGCCCTCCCCCAAGCAAGCCTGGCTGGATAGCTTCGGGGATAGCGGTGAAGTATAAGACCGATGTGGAATGGCTTTCTCGAGAGAAACCGTGATGAATAAGGGGTCCAAAACCACGAGATGAGTATTCCTTCCGTATAACTGCAAAGTGGCCACTGGCAATTCCTGGTAAGCTACTGATTAACAGCGCTCATTCCAGCCTGCATTCTTGATAACGCTCAGGGGCGTATCGCTTGGCGAGTAAACCGGTTGCTTCCTCGACTTTGATAGCCTGTACCAGTAAGTCTTCCTGCCCATAGGGTAAGTACGCCTGGCACTGACCGGACGGGGTGATCAGACTGGTCGCCGATTCCTGGAAGCGCAAGGCATAATTGACACTGGCAAAGTAGATTGTGTTTTCTATGCTGCGCATCATCATCGCCTTCTCATAGTAAGGGCTGTCAGCCGCCCCCCATTGCGTTAGACGGATCCCTTCTTGATCACTCCCCGTGTGGTGGGGATGAAAGACGATTTTGGCGCCCCGCACTGCTGCCCAGCGTACGGTCTCTGGATAGCGCCAGCCCTCATGGCAAATCACCACCCCAAACTTTATCCCATTGCATTCGAAGAGTCGCCGGGTACGTCCGGGCACATAGAACTGATCTTCAGTTGGGGCGAGCTGATTCTTGGTTTGGTATCCCTGAATCTGACCCTGGGCATCAATAACAAAGGCAGCAATCTGCCGGCCCGCCTCCGTGAGCCGTTCCATCCCGAGAATAGTAGCTACTGCATAGGTTCGCGCCCATTGTGCCACGGTCTGGAGTACCCATTCCTGCTGGGTCTGATCAAAGGGCAATACTTCAAAATCCTGTCCCCGCAGACCGGGGAGATAGGCTTCTGGAAAACAGACGATTTCTGCGCCTTGGGCCGAAGCTTCGGACAGAAACCGTTTGATCTTATCTAAGCCTGCATCAAGGGTTGAGGCGATACAAGGCGATGCTAGAGCAATGATCATGGATAACCTCCGATGAGAGTGGATTTGCCGAAGATAAATAAAGCCTCAAGTCTCTAACAGGGCGTGAAATGAGCAGAATCCCGACTGACTCGCCACTTGCCTGGAATTCTGGGAATTCTGGGGACACCATACTTATTTCCGCCTGGATTCCCTCTTTCTCCCTGGGTTCTCCGTTGCAGGATGCGCTGCAACGCTTCCGCGAGGTTCCACAGAAATCGGTCGTGTTCTAGAAGTCTGCCGGTCTTACCAGAAAAAGATCACCGGCTGGCGATTATCTCGCTGGGTGAGGGGATGGGAGAGATCCACCACCACCTCGAAGGCTAAGTATTACATATGGTGTCCCAGGAATTTGCGGAATTTGAAAGCCGACACACCTTGTTATGTGCGGTGTTTGCTGTGCCGGCTCAAAAAACTGTCACCTGCCTGCAATCTGCCGTTCATAGCTCGCAGCATCGAAGTGTCCCGCTGATTCTGCAATTAAACCGTCGCTGGTCATGTGCCAGTACTCCCATCCGATCATCTTGACGCGATTACCCGTTCCACCCGGGCCTATGTTGGTACCTTCCAACGTCCACAGATACACTGCATGGGTTCCTGATGTTCGAATCGCGTCCATCTTGACAACCAAATCGGGAAAAGCGCTAAAGAAGCCACGAGCCATATCTGCGATGGCCTTACAACCTGCACATGGTTCACCGTCATTAATGACGATCCGTCCGTTTTCGGTGTAAAAAGACGCCACAAATTCAGGAACATGAGAACACCACGCTTCTGTGTAGCGCCGTCCTATTTCTTGTGCCTGTTCTGGTGTAAGTGCCATCGAATGGTTCTCCTTCTTCGCGTGGTCAGTTCTTCTATATATTCTTCGTTGCAGATATTATGTGGAAATGTACCTCTTGTATACCCACCTGTTGACAAGCATGTTTTTCTTCCTCAGTGGATAATATAAAAAAGCTCATCGCCAGTCAATCTTTTTGTACCCTCCTTCGCCCTGAGCTTGTCGAAGGACAAAATGAACTACAGCCTCTGGAATATTTCCATCCCAAATGCGTATAATCGCTTTATAGCAATGGTATTTCCCGGGGAGACTGGATAGTGGTACTCTGCAAATCATCTTACTCCATTGGATCAAAGGGAAAAATCGGACGACGGATGTGTTGAAATGGAAAACGCTCTAAATGAGGACTGACCAGACCCGGAGCATCTACCTCGATGATGCGTTTTGCCAGAGGTTCAAAAGCAGCCCGGTAATGAATGGAAGATTTTATGACCAGAATCTTCTGATCACGCGGTTCGATGCCCAGACTACGCATCACTTCAGGATCAAGGGTCTGCGTACGGTTTTCGTGGAGAATGATCTTGATCCCTTCTACTTCAAGTACCACTGCTCTCCCGAGTCTTCCCCGCGCTCCATGACTCATCGGGCCTTTATGGATATATTCCCCATCCGAAATGAGGCGGATACGGCCTTTGACATCGAGCGGGTCCCCATGGAAGCGGTCCGTCTTCCCACCGATCCGTAAACTGATCTCTTCTCCAACTCCACGATCAATGGCCATACGAGTGGCTTCTGGGTCCCAGATGGTAGAGACAACCACTCCCTTTGCTCCCACGGCGAGGAGCTCCTTCAGAATAGCTGTGCCATCACCGGTACCACCCCCTCCAGGATTATCGGCGACATCGGCAAGAATCACCGGTCCTTCCGGAGCTTGTAGCGCCTCTGCCACTGCCTCCTGGGCAGGAACGAGGTGACACACAAACTGTTCGCGTAAACTCCAGGTCAAATCGGCTAACTCCTGGACCTTTGTTTCGGCGAGTTCTTTGCTGGCATGAGCGACTACGATGAGACCAAATCCTGCCTCCTGAATATCGGCATAGCAAAATCCAGGAAGGACAGAAACGGTGAGGACATCTGGCTCTTTTTCTATAGCCAGCGCCTTCTCCATAATGCTCTTCACTGGGTCTCGAGCCGTAAGCTGCACCACCACGGGAGAGAGTAAAGGGAGATTGCGGAAGGCAACGACCGGCTTGACCTGGCCTCGAATGATGGCGAGTATCAACTCGGCGGCTTCTACTGCTCTCTCATAGGTATCAATGTGCGGATAAGTCTTATAGCCGATAAGTGCATTACTGTTTTTGATCATCTCCTCGCCTAGATTGGTATGAAGATCCAGGGTTCCCACAATAGGTTTGTCCGGACCTGTCTTCAGTCGTAATTGACGCAGGAGCTCCCCTTCACCGTCATCGATTCCTTCCACAGCCATGGCCCCATGAAGAGCCAATAAAATGCCATCCACATCTGGGTGGTTTTCATATCCTTCCAGAATGGTGGTCAGAAAATGATCAAAAGCTTGCCGAGTCACCCGACCCGAGGGAGCTGCAGCCGCGGCCACCGTGCCGATTAACTCTATACCTTCCCGTTTGGCCACCTCTATAAAGCCTCCCAGTGAGGTGCGGGTATGAGCATATACGGCGAGAATTTCCTCCCCATAGTAGAGGCCGCGTTCTTGAAACCGCTTGAGTGTAGCTGCAATATTTGAAAAAGTATTTGTTTCGTGCGATACCATGCCAGTTAAAAGTTTCATACCATAGCTTCTCCTGTGGAATAAGTTCTTCTCGGTGGGCTGAGCCTACCCTACTTTTGGCTTGTATGCAAAATTACTTATATTCTTTCATGACCAGCTGTACTTAGAGGTACCATGTCGTTTTATATGGCCGTTTCTTACCATTACCAGTGACTCCTCCGCGTTGCCCAGAGAGGGCCTACTTTAATCTGATCGGCTATTATGCCGGGTTTTTCTGTTTTTAGCAAGCCTGGGTTGAGGATACGCTGTATTATAGGCTTTGCGAAATATATCCGTTATGGTATTATAAAGAAGTTCATAGAGGTCTCCCTGTGGAAACTCTTTTCCTTCTCCGTCCAGAGAGAGCGATTTCTTCAGAAAAACGCTCGTCTCCAGGAGAAGGGAAGATAATGACCAGTTTTCTGGTCCTTTTAAGTGGTTACCCAGTGCATACTCAAGAGAAAGCTCTGATATTGCCAAGATTGTCGATGAAATAAGGATATCCTGGGAGTCGAATGGATAACCCTGCGCTGCGCTTCGGGATGACGAATGGACTTCCCTGCGCTGCGCTTCGGGATGACGAATGGACTTCCCTGCGCTGCGCTTCGGGATGACGAATGGACTTCCCTGCGCTGCGCTTCGGGAGCGCAGACCTTGCGCCTGCAATGGGCAAGACACCTGTGCTCCCAGCACAAGCTCTTTCCCAAGGAGGTCTCCTGATAATGCGCTGGCTTTTAGTTTTATCTTCTGCAATCAAAGGAGGGAATACCGATGAAGATGGTGTGTATTGTGCTCACAGGACTTCTGGCGTTTTCTATCCACATTGCTTCGGTCTTTGCCGATGCTGGAGGGTATCAGCCTGTAGACTCTAGTTCCTCAGAACGTGCGAAGGCTGATGATCATTACAATAAAGGGCTAGGCTATCAAAAACAGGGGAAATTCGCTGAAGCAATCCAGGAATATAGAAGTACGTTAGCCATTGTTCCCGACTGGGCTGAAGCCTATAATAACCTGGGCTATTTTTATCGGATGAGTGGGAATTTTGATAAAGCTATCCTCGCTTATAAAGAAGCGCTTCGTCTAAAACCAAACCTGGCTGAAGCCCACGAATATCTGGCGAAGGCCTATCTAGCCAAGGGTATGAAGAAAGAGGCTGAACAGGAATATCAAGTCCTCCTGCAACTCAATCCGAAGATGGCCGCTGAGGTCCGCCCTCTGTTACACAAATAATACCAGGGACGGACTGTAGCTGACGAATGGCCGCGTTCGCCTGCACTCGACGAAGATGCTCGTCTGAGTTCGGTACAGGCTTTCCTGTGCTGTGCTCCAGAGGTCAGGATGCTCAGGAAGGAAGAGGCTTACCCGGAGTTCAAGGAGAAAAATCATGACATATACAGTACTTATTACCGCTCGTTATTTCAATGAGGATCCAACTCCTCTGGAGTATTTGCAGAGACATGGTTGTGCAATAGTCCCAGGCGAATACGGCGGGGAACAGGATGATCGCAAAATTACCGAAGAGGAAGCGATTCGTCTCTTACAAGGAGTCGATGCCCTGATTGCCGGTGGTATCAAAATGACACGCAAAGTGCTGGATTCAACGGATCGACTCAAGATCATTGCCCGACGCGGGGTAGGATTTGATAGCGTGGATCTGCAGGCGGCTACCGATCGAGGTATAGTGGTCACCACTACCCCAGGAGCTATCACGCATGCCGTCGCGGACTTTACGTTTGGCCTCATGCTCACGGTGGCTCGAAACATTCATCAAGCAGATACGGCTATTCGCGCTGGAAAATGGCTTGTCTTAATGGGAACGGAATTGTGGAATAAGACGCTGGGCATCATCGGCTTGGGGCGTATTGGAAAGGCAGTTACCAAACGAGCCCGTGGATTTGAGATGCATATCTTGGCCTACGATGTCTACCAGGATGAAGCGTTTGCCCGAGAACATGGGGTAAAATATGTCTCCCTGGAAGAGCTCCTGCAAGCCTCTGACTTTGTCTCTATCAACGCACCATTATCCTCAGATACCTCGCATTTAATCAATGAGAAGACCCTCCGTTTGATGAAACCGACGGCCTTTCTCATTAACACCGCTCGAGGAGGGCTGGTGGATGAGCAGGCTCTGATCCATGCCTTGCAGAATAAACAGATAGCCGGTGCCGGATTGGATGTTTTTGAGAAAGAACCTTTACCAGACAGCCCCTTGCGCACACTGGAAAATGTAGTGCTCACTTCGCACCTCGCTGGGTATTCACGAGAAGGTATGCAGGCGGCGGGTATGATGGCGGCTCAAAATGTGGTAACGGTGCTAGAAGGGGGTAAACCAGACCTCACCTGTGTGGTCAATCCACAGGTGTACTCATAACCCCCTTTCGGTTGAAGGCATCCCTCCGCCCACTTTGTTCGTAAAGCATAGTGCAAGAATGCCTATGCTGAGCTCAGGAGAGTGTGCGCCCTGTTCCGGGTCTTATTACTCTTCGAGTAACTCCTGCAACGTTTCCCAACGGCTATGCAGGTTTTTCTTCCATTCCTGCATAGCCAATAACATATGCTCTTCATCCCCTTCCTGAAGAAAACCAGAAAGAGTGGCGTCAATATCGGCCACCTCCTGCAACGTACTTTGCATCACCTGTTTTTGCTTCTCATAGACCCGTTCCAGCTCTTGAAGGATCTGGGGACTTGGTCTGATCTGTCCACGTCTGGGATTCCGGTAGGAGGCGAGTTCCGCGCCAAGCTGGCGATGTTTTACCAGCAGAGCCTGGAGTTGAGGCAGAATCTCCAGCTCAAGCTGATTGAGCAGCACGGGGATTTCCGCACGCATGGTCTGCGTGGGCATCTGTTCCAGACGAGTGGCAATCTTGGTGCGTAACCGGTGCAACTCCTCTAAGAGAGGTTCTTCTTCTGACGGTTGAAAACTCTCCTGCCAGGCCAGCAGGCCCTGACAGCATCCGGCGAGGATCAACAGCCAATACCAGGCATCGGCATAAGGGGCAAACAAAGGGAGTGTTTTTACAGCAACGGCTGAGCCATATCCCACCACCCCTACCGCCAGCGGAAGGGGCTTAACAAGAGAAGAGATCCAGAGGAAAAAACGCGAAGACATCAGAAATATTTCCCAAAGCGTTCGAGAATGAAAGCCAAATCTTTTTCCGTCGCTTTGTTAAAGGTGCTATTGGTTGCTTCGGCAAGGATGCGCAGGACTTCTAGATCAGCATCCTCTCCTAAGGCCACGGAAAAGATGTGCAGAGGATACCGGCTGGCTCCAGTGAGCTTTGTCCCTATCAGATGACGCTTATCTTGTTTCTCTTCTCCTACAAAAGAGCTGACCACTACTTCATCTCTGGTGGTCAGTTCGACAAGATCACTCAATTTTACCTGACCGGAGGTGCGCATACCATCAGTGAGTAATACGAGTCCCCGAATCGCTTCTTCCGGGAGAATAAAATTGTTCACCATATCGATCCCCACCTTTATGGCATCATACAGAGAGGTTTTGCCTTGTGCCCGGGAGCGGTCGACTATCTCGGCGATCGCAAACTTGTTCTCCTTGATGGGGGCAATGGGTACCACCTCCTTGACCTGATCGGCAAAGGTGACCAGTCCCACGAAATTATGGGGGGCGACTGCTTCCAGAAATTTTTTCGCTCCTTCTTTCGCCTGCACCAGCTTTTCTCCCTTCATCGATCCGGAGAGATCCAGCACCAGGACGACTACGCCCAGTTTTTTCACATCTTGCCAGTGACGCATAATCTCTTCAGCTACCGCTGGATCGAGTCTACCCAAAACCTTTCGTGGTTCTTCAGGATCGATCCCAAATTCCCTGGTGAGGTATTGTCCATACGCTACCTGAGGATTAGCTGGACGAAATCCCCATTCCATAGCCTTGGCTTGCTGCTCTGGTTTGAGGAGATATTCAATAAAGACCTGTGCGGCTTGTTGGTGGGCTTGACTCGTCCAGGGGACGTGATACAGAATCGCGCTGGGATTGTTATGCCATACCGTTCCTTCCCGGGGATAGAGAGCCACCATTCGTTTGTCGAGTGGTTTCTTTTCCACATGACCCACAATGGTTTCACTGGCGACCAATCCGCGTTGCATCCAGGGGAGCATATACTCTTCTAAAGGGGCAAAATGCACAAATTTAGGCCCCTGAAAAATTTTGGTCTGGAGTTTCAAGGTTTCGGGAAAGTAATGATCCACCGCACTCTGGAGCTTTTTCAAATATTCCTGTACCTCTGGACGGTTGATATCCTCTATCGTGAGCTGGTCTGCTGGCTTTCGAGCTGCAGCCACATAGGCGGCGAAGAGAGCGGAACGCGCGGTGGAACTGACAAAGGGATCGGTCCAGGCGAGGAGAGGTTTTCGCCCCCATTGTACCTTGGCTTCTGGTACCCTCATCCAGCCCTGCGGGTCTTGGGCCAGAGCGATAATATCATCCCAGCCCAGGGCTTTTTGCGGCCACCCTAGTGCTCGAGCCATCTCTTCATAGGTGGCGATGACCACAGGGGTCAAGGCCAGGGACTTGGTCTGCTCCAGATCGAAGATCGGCTGCTGGGTGAGAAAGTTTACCCGGGACAGCCAGTGATCGACACTGGGAGAAATCAGATGTGGCGGTGTAATCCCTGATGGAAATTCTATCCCATCCCGGAGCTTGTTCACCAGATATTCAGACATGGTTCCACTATTGACGACAGAGACTTCCACCTTAATCGGTTGCCTGCTCCCTTCCGAGAAGAGTTCGGAAGCAGTGTGTTTTTCCTGGTTGAATTGCAGAGCGATCTCTTGCAGGTAGTTCATCTTTTCGCCAGAAGTCCACATAACCACTCGGATTGGTTCACCGGTGAATCGCCGACCAAACAGGAAGAAGAGAGCCATTCCCCCGACAAAGAGTGCCAGGACAAGATATCGGAACGTCGGCGTGGCCCATATCCCCTGTCTCGACCCGCTGTGCATAATCATGCTCCTCTGTTCTCTTCTTTCTCTTTCTCACACTATCCTTCGTGATGACGAAAGCTGGTTACCGGACAAAGATAGCCAGTGGCATATAAAACGATACAATCCAGTTGGGCTGATCCACAATTTCACTGATCTTAAGATCTCCGACTGCACTGCAGAGCAGATAAGCATCTTCCGGAATCAATCCTTTTTCCTTGACCAGCCAGTCAATCATATAGCGCACCGCTCGTTGCGCATTGTCATATAAATCTGGTCCTACTCCGGTAGTCACGTAATACCCCATCCCCTCGAATTTAGGATTGAGTGGTCCTTTGGTCAGAAATCTGGGTTCAGCAAACTGTGCTCCCTTCAAGAGTCCAAACCGTAAGGTAAGCGATAAAGGCGCCTCCAGGGCGGTGACACAAACTTCACCGTCTCCTTGTCCAGCATGACCATCTCCGACTGAAAAGAGGGCCCCTTCGACCTGTACCGGTAGAAATAACGTTGTCCCCTCGTGCAGGTGTCGGATATCCATATTTCCTCCGAAGGGACCTGGAGGCATGACAAAGTGTCGTCCAGGTTCTCGAGGGGCCACGCCGATAGTCCCTGGAAATGGATCGATAGGGACCACAATCCCTGGTCGAAATTCCGTGGTACGACCGTTGCTTAAGTCCCAGTGATAGATATACGGTTTGTTAAATTCCTCCTTCAGGAGTCCTAAGCCCGGGATAATACCGGTATAGGCCCATCCAAGGGTGCGCAGTTCCAGTAATTCCACAACCAGGGCGTCTCCTGGTTGGGCACCTTTCACAGCTATGGGACCGGTCAGGGGATAAATATTGTCTAAATCGAGTCTTCCCAGCACCTCTGCAGAACAGCCACGGGTAATCTGGCCGTTGGATACCTCCTCGGTCTCCACATGCACGACATCTCCTGGTTCAATCTCCAGGAGGGGCGGCAATGAGTTATCCCAATGCGTATGATACTTATCTTTTCCAAGCCAATGTTCTCTGGACATTGTTTCTCCCTCCCTGCAGGTTTGGAGTTAAACTTTTCAAGCAGAGTATTCTGTGCTCATTACCGGTTCGTGCCGGATCAATACTCCCATGCCATACCACCGTTTGGCTCTAATTGAAAATAGACCGTTTCCGGATCGTCCACTGCCCCAAATATTTCGATAAACTTTGGATCAGTATCCGATCCAAAATACTTCATGCCCAGCAGATGATAAATTTGGGAACGCTGAGCGAAATCGGTCACCTCCTTCGCATGCCCACGCATAGAGACTCCTTTGTAGTGCGAGCGCTCACCGCCGTCAATAACCCAGCCGATACGAGAATCTCGCTGGATGGCTTTCCACTTTGCACTCGATGTGCCGGTACTGGCAAAATAGTGGCCATCCATGACCACAAACCATAGTGGAGCTATACGCGGGTATCCCTGCGAATCGAGAAAAGCAAGCCGGAGTAATTCTTGAGCCTGCACAAACGTTTGAAGACTTTCTGAGAGGTTTTGCATGGCTATATCTTCCTCTGTTGTTTGCGGCCCCTATTCTATCTTAATAATGATGCCAGATACAATAGTATAGGTGCGTATTTTATTAATCGAGCCGTATGGATTCTCGGCGAACCACTTTTCCACTAACCGTTTCCCCTCAAATCCACGCCTTTTCGCAATGTCTACGCCAACTGTTTGGGTATAGAGCGGTTGACCACATCGCTCGAGCAGTTTAGCAATCCCATCCCCCTCACAGATTAACCGATTGCCACAATACTGACAGGCAGCGCTAGTGATGCTAGCAAATATGCAATAGATAAAGAGAACAATAATGGATCTTCGCATAATTATTCCCTTTTCTTTTCCAGATAGACCCCGTTTCAGTCACCAGTGAGGTTGAGTTCTGCCATGCCATCTAGAAAATTGAGGTACAGGTAAATATACTTCATTCCCCCTACTTACCCAATTCATCTTTTGGAATATCCACCGGGTTTTGGGAAGGCGTTTCAAAGATCAAATCGGACAAAGCCCCCCGGATCTTGTATAGTATAATCCTACCGAATTTATAATCATTATCTCAAGATTTAATTTCTCTTTATGTATCGAGAGGTGAAACCGAAGACCTCTCTGGGAAGTACACCAACAAACAAAGGAGAAAATATATAGTTAAATCACTACCTATGCAGGACTGCCTTACAAAAATGCCTTCCGGGCAAAATGTGGATAGACGCGTTCCACTTCTCGCCTCACCTGAGTGCGCAGGGCGTCCAGTTCTTCCTCAGAAGGAGGTGAAGTGACAGGGATCTCCGGGGGAGGATAGAGAGGAAAGCCGGTGTGGGTCTGTACCTCCTCAAACGTCACACCTGGATGCAAGGAGGCGAGCTCTAAACGACGAGCGGTTTTGTTAAAAGCCAGGACCGCTAAGGGCGTGATGACTTTCGAGGGGCCACCAGGACGATAGACAGCGGAGGGCGCTGTCCCTGGACTGGTAACAAAATCGACTTTCTCTACAAAAACCCTCCTGGTATGATCTGGACGGAACAAAATAACCCGCTTAGCCATAAAATAGAGCACCGCTGATCCCGCTCCACCGGGAAGGCGTACCCGGGGATTCTCATACTCCCCGATCACCGTCAGGTTAATATTCCCCTCCTGATCAATCTGGGCTCCACTCAGGAAAAAGAGATCGAATTTCCCCTTTTGTCCAAGATCATGAAACTCCTTGCTCCCACCAGTGAAAGGATACCATTCCTCGCTGCCCAAAATGACAATAGTTGCATGGGGGGCATGCAGGGCTTTGGCCAGAAAGGCCCCCATGGCGGGAAGAGGAGAAAGCGTTCCTACGGCGAGGGTTTCTCCATCATGGATTTCCCGAGCAATCACAGCCGCCATAAATTCTTCCGGCGTATAGGACATCACCACTACTCCTTATGATAAACACAACGACACCTTATGATTCTGATACCAACTTTCTATAGAAATACAGCATACCATCGTGTCACTCTGAGTCCTTCACGCTGTTCAGAGCTTGTTCCTTCGTTTTACTCAGGACAGGCTCTGAACAGAGCGAAGGAATAAACTCTACGAAGAGTCTAGAACCGAGATTCTTCGTTGCACTCAGAATGACAAGAATGCGTTATGCTCAGGGAGAATTGGTATGCGGGTATCCTGAGCGAGAATAAAGGAATTCGACGAAGCAGCTCTCAATAAACAAAAATCCTGTCTCCACTATTTCATACCGGTGCTACCTTGATTCCAATCCTCTCTAGATACGCATCATGATCTGGAGTCTGGTAGACGTATTTCTCAAGATACCCTTGAAATCCCTCCGGACTCTGGGCTGCCTCGAGATACTCTTGCAGATGCGTTTCATCCAGTGCATAATGTCCCCGACAATCGGTTGGATGGGCTCCATAGGGAAGTGGTACAATAGCATCAATATAGAGAGAAGGGATAAATACCCCCTCTGTACTCTGCTTGAGTTCTGTGGTATCGACAAGCTCTTCCACAGAGGCGATGACCCTTTTCGCCGCTTTGACTACCAGTTGATCATCCTCGGTACGCTCGAGCAACAGATTGCCATACCGATCTCCCTTTATGGCGTGGATCAGGGCCAGATCGGGAGCCAATGGCGGAACCACCAGAATTTCTTCTTCAGAATACGGGTCTTTCAGCACTTTAAAATCTTTGCGCACTCGTAAATAATCCGACCCGATAAATCCCCGTACCGGTATAAAGGGGATACCCATGGCAGCAGCCTGGAGACCAGAGAGTAAGGCTGGACAGGAGGTGTCTTTACAGGCGACCTGTCCCGATTGGACCATTCTGCGAAAATTGGGTGCCATGCCAAATTCCTCAAACACAATCTGGGCAAATTCCACAGAGCGCACCACTCCTGCGCCGATGAGCATATCCACTCCCAAACCGCCCGTGGGTGTTACCAGAACCTCCAGGTCATGCACGCCGGTCCGCAAAATCTCTCGAAGTAAAGCCATAGGAGTAATTTTCAACGGCCCCCCTCCCACGGCGAGAACCATTCCAGACCAGACAAAACGCTGTAACTCTTTGAGAGGGATGATTTTTTCCAACATGATGTTACCTCTCCTCCTCTTTAGGACTCGAAGATGAAAGATTACAGAAGTTTCTTTTTACTCTGGTGGTCGTCGTCTCACCATGAGCACATGTTCACCCTGCTGGATCACTTCTTCACGCTGATTGACGATGGAGACTGCTTCGTAAACGATACCACGATCCGGCTTTTTCGTCTCTCGTTTTCGATCGATCTTTACCTTGAGAGCAATCGTGTCTCCGATGAGCAGAGGACCGGTAAAGTTCCAGGTCCAGCCCAGGGATGCAATATTATCCACATCGGCAAAGTAGGGAATCCGCTTTTTCAATCCCTCCACGATAGCTAATCCTAAAAGCCCATGTGCTATCCGTGTACCGTAGATCGAGTGCTTTTTGCAGTACTCCTCATCGGTATGTACCACGTCCCAATCGCCAGAAAGAGCAGCAAACAACGTAATATCCGTTTCGGTGATTGTACGGCCTGGAGACCGAAATTCCATTCCCACTTCCAGATCTTCATAATACTTTACCATAATATGCTCCTTTCGTCACATAGGCATGAAGCGGTCTTTTGGTAATGCACGCTTTGGTACATAGCTCTTCGCAGATCTTGCTCAGTCCTCGAAGAATTTTCTATCTGTGTAACAACACTGCTTATAATGTTTCTCGAAATCGGCTACAAAAAAGCAGTTTTTGTTATCTTACGGACACTGAATCAATCCGATCTTCTGCGCATCCCCTTCCGTAAACCAAACTCCCCCGTCTGGAGCTACCCTAACGAAGTAGGGAGCACTCTCCGGTGTTGGAACTGGAAATTCGATAAAGGACTCATCCCTCGGATCAAACCGGCCAATCTTGTTTCCTTGGAGTTCCGCAAACCATATATTACCGTTAGCATCCACAGTAATCCCGTGAGGTTCACTATGACGGGTGGGAATACGAAACTCACGAATTCGTCTGGTTACCGGATGTATTCTGCCAATCTTATTACGGCCGATCTCTGTAAACCATACCATCCCCTTGGCGTCTACAACCACACTATGAGGAAACCCACCTAAAGAAGGCACGCGAAACTGTGTGATTGTGCCGGTTAGGGGATTGAGATGGGCGATCTTATTGGCTTCTAATTCCGTAATCCAGACATCTCCCGTCGTGGGATCAATAGCAATATTAGTAGCTGCGCTTCGCTGTGCCGTCAGAGGGAACTCCTGGAATTCACCGGTGGTGGGATCGAGTCTGCCGATTTGCTTGGCATTCATCTCAGTGAACCAGATATGGCCAAGCGCATCAGCCGTGATTCCGTAAGGGAGGCTGTCTGGTGTGGGAATCACAAATTCGGTGAAGCCCTCATCCACCGGTGAGAACTGGCCAATCTGGTTCGTGAGGGTCTCACTAAACCAGATATTGCCGCCCGGGTCAATGGTGATGCTGTGTGGTCCACTATCACGGGTAGGAATATCAAATTCTCGAAACATGCCCAGAGCAGGAATAAATTGACCGATCTTGTTCAGTTCGAGTTCTGTGAACCAGATAGTACCCTCCGCATCGATGACCAGATCCTTACGAACGAGACCTTCCGCCGGGGTAGGAAGATCAAACTCCTGCAGAACACAGTTCGGCTGTGGGGAGACAGTTTGAACTGGGATAAGAAAGAGTAACCAGCTCATCACAAAAAATAACCCTGTGGTTTTTACCACTCCACTTAAGTTGCGCATATGGTATCTCCTGGCCCATTACATTAAATATATAGGGATCAGAAGGAGATACAACAAAATTCCGCTCTCCTTCCGATTAGTATAGAGACTGTAACCCTGGGCCTGAATCCGTTGCCACACAACTGTGTTCTTCGACCGGAAGTAACAATGCTGGTTTCTCTGCTACGGTCCATAATCGCATGAGAACATTCCTGATGAAATCTGATCCTGAATCTTAAGCTCTTCCACGCACTAACCCAGGTTAAGCAAACTCTTTGCTTCGGATAAAAGTGACTATGCGTTCGACAGCCCGCTCAATAATTTGCTTCCCCTTCTCCGCAGATCCTTTGGTGGCATCCCCTACAATACCAGTGGGACTCTTCGCTCGATAACTTCCTGTTTTCAGGATCTCGGGAAAGGCATCGGCAGGTGGAAGGGTACGGGTAACGGCAGCCTTATCGACTTTGTCTTCAGCCAGATAGAGGACGACACTCGTCCCAGCTTCACTGGCATGTCCAAAAGGAAACTCTGTGCTCTCCATCAGATCCCGGGTCAGCGGTTGAATGAAACGCCAGATATCAATCTGTGCGCATATCGCCCCGTGTGACCGACGCAGCTCTTCAGAGAGCTGGGTTACTGGAGCGACATTTCCCAGATGACCATTCAAGAAAAGAAACCGACGACACCCCCACTGAATAAAACTTTCACAGATTCCCTGAAGATAGGCTTTAAACGCTTCTGGTGATACATTCAAGGTGCCGGGGAATTCTTGTAAAGAGAGGGAATATCCCACAGGCAGTAAAGGAGCCACAAAAGCGGGAACCTGCTCCGCTACGCGTACCGCTAAGGCAGTGGCCACCAGCCCATCAGTTCCCATGGGCAGATGGGGACCGTACACTTCTACAGCCCCCAGGGGACACAACACTATATCAGTTGTCTGCGCATGTTTTTCAAATTCCACCCAGTTCATCTCAGCGACAAGACTCATGATACTCTTCTCCTCCTGTATAATCTGTCCCTTTTTGTTTCACAATTTCCATTCCTTTTCGTTTAATATTTTCCTCTCTTTCGACGATTTCGGCTTTTCTCTCCAGAAACGGGTGTAACGGCCTCCGCCTCACTATCTGGAGAGGAGGTGGAGAAAGCGGAAGAAGGAAGAGGGAACTGTCCATAACGTTCCAGTGTTTCGGCTACAAGGGCTTCCACATCGGTTTCCTGTTTATATTCAGGGGCAAAAAGAGCAAGCTGGTTGACCGTTTTCTGATACATCGCACAGATATTGTGCATGCAACAGATAGCACACTTGGGGTTACGGGCAATACAGATAGTCGCTCCAAAGTCCATCATCGCTTGATTGATAATCCAGGCTTTGCCGGGGGGAATAACCTCCTGGGCAATACGCCACAATCGCTTCTCCATCTGCCGGCGCTGTGGAGACGCTCGATAAACAAAGATACGGGTCAGGAGCCGTTTGACATTCGTATCTAAGATGGGAGCCTCCTGGTGAAAAGCAAAACTGAGAATGGCCCCAGCCGTGTATCTTCCAATCCCTGGCAGTTTAGCTAACTCTTCCAGGGTCGAAGGAAAATTTCCTCCGTAACGCTCTACCACTTCTTGAGCAGTACGGTGCAGGTTCCGAGCCCGGTTATAGTACCCTAATCCCTTCCAGCAATCGAGGACTTGTTCAAGGGGGGCTTTAGCCAAATCCTGCACAGTAGGGAAAGTAGCCAGAAACCGTTGATAATAGTCTCGGACGCGCTCGACCTGCGTCTGTTGCAGCATCACTTCAGAGATCAGAATCTTATACGGATCTCGGGTCCGTCGCCAGGGGAGATCGCGTCCAGCCATCGCAAACCAGTGGATCAACTGTCGTTGAAAAAGGTTTTTTTGCTCTTTATTGCGGATCATGTTGTTGGAGATCTTTCTCGCCTGCCTGGAAAAATGCTTTTCACAAAAATAGAGCGACCACTGTCTCCATATCCTAACGGATTGTGGATAACAAACGCAAGTATCTCTTTCGAGGGAGCAATATGGTCTCTCCTCATCAAGCATCTTGACAACAAAAATTGGAGAAAAGTATACTCCTTTCTCATGATCAGGAAAGGCTCTACCAGAATAGAGGTGGCTTGCAAACGTGGTAAGAATCTCTCCCCCACAGCGCCTGTTAAGAGTTTTGACTGGATAGGTCAAAATTTTGTTTCCAAAGTATTATGAGACCGAAAAGATCCGTGGATAAGGAGTTGAATATGACATTGGAGAATCGTATGGCAGTCGTTACCGGTGCTGGATCGGGTATAGGACGATCTATCGCTCAGATGATGGCTGCACGTGGCGCTGCAGTGGCTGTGATCGACCTCGATGAGACGAGAGCCAGGGAAACTGTCCAGCTCATCATCACAACCGGCGGCCACGCGGCAAGTTATCGGGCCGATGTGACCCGATCCACCGAGATCAATGAGGCTATTACAAACGCTATCCAGGACCTGGGGGCCCTCGACATCATGGTCAACAATGCCGGGGTTCTCGATGGCTATCTCAACGTGGACGAAGTAGACGAGGATGTCTGGCGGCGCGTGATCGATATCGACCTGACCAGTGTGTTTCTTGGCTGTAAGCGAGCACTCCAGGAGATGCTGCCAAGGAAGCGGGGACGGATTATCAACATCGCATCGGTAGCTGGCCTCAGCGGCACGGGTGGAGGGGCGGCTTATGTGGCCGCCAAGCATGGTGTGGTTGGCCTCACCCGACAGATGGCTGTCGTCTACTCAGCACAAGGTATCACCATCAATTGTGTCTGTCCTGGACCTATCCTTACCGGTCTCCGTGAGCATTCCCAGCAGATCCTTGGTTCTGCTGTGCCCGACATGAGTAGACGTGGGGTCGGGGTCAATGCGGATCAGATCCGCGCGCTGATTCCAGCGGGAACCCGAGGGCATGTCAAGGATATCGCTGCGGCAGTATGTTTTCTCGCCTCTGACGAAGCGGGCTACATCACTGGGCATAGCCTCGTCGTTGACGGAGGGTGGCGAGCCCAGTAAGCAGGCGCATATTTGGGGTTGCCTCGGCCAGAGAGTAAGCATGTGCCACCAGTCAATTCATTGCGAAAGGTACAAGTCTGTGGTATTGGCTTGCACTGCTGACTTCATCCCATTGTGCTCCCTCTGGTTGCAGTTGGATCGTGATTCTCTACTCTTTCCGAATACAAACTCAATTTGACACCTTTTCGTTGCTTTTGTTACAATTGGACTACACCTTTTTCGGTCAGTTCTGGTGATAGAATATACTGAACATAAAGGGAGTAAGCCCACCAGGTAATGGATTGAAGTTGCTGATATTTTTCTGACACACCTCTTTACAGATACACTTGTAGCGAGTAAAGAGCAAAATGCAGATGTTAGTCTGAAGCTCTTCGCTTTCTTCATGGCTTGGCCTGAGCAAGGCATGTAGAGTGATAGCCTGTCTGTCTCTGCATGACTGGCCCTACTTACGTATTGAGAGCGCTAATGAGAAAGGGTTCTTCTTATGGAGATCCATGCCATCAGAGGGGTAAGAGATATTTTGCCGGATGAAATAGCCAAATGGCACTATGTGGAGCGGGTAGCCCGGAGGGTACTTGAAACACATGGATACGCCGAAATACGCACTCCTCTCTTTGAAAAAACAGCCCTCTTTACCCGTGGTATTGGTGAGACAACGGATATTGTAGAAAAGGAAATGTATACTTTTCCGGACAAAGGGGGAGAGATGATCACTCTCCGCCCAGAAGCCACTGCCTCGATTACACGAGCCTATACGGAACATAAACTCTACTTTCCACCGGGCTTGGTAAAAGTCTATTGTATTGGTCCAATGTTTCGCTACGAACGTCCACAAGCCGGTCGATACCGACAATTTCATCAGATCGATGCCGAAGCTTTGGGAAGTGGCAGCCCATATATCGATGCGGAAATGATCGCCTTGCTGATGACGCTGTTGCGGGAAATAGGTCTCCAAAAATTAGATCTCCACTTAAACAGTCTGGGTGACTCCACCTGTCGTCCTCCGTATCGAGAGGCCCTGAGGCAATTTTTGGCAGAAAAACTCTCCCTGCTCTGTAAAGATTGTCAGGGACGGTATGAACGGAATCCTTTACGGATGCTGGATTGCAAAAACCCTTCCTGCCAGGATATTCTGGCCGCTGCTCCGGCCATGTATGACTATCTCTGTTCCCCCTGCCGTGAACATCTCGAAACGGTGCTTTCGCTCTTGACGGCTGTGGGGATCTCCTATGTTCTGAATGCTCGTCTGGTACGTGGACTCGACTATTATACCCGTACAACCTTTGAAATTCTGGCCCCTGGTTTAGGAGCGCAAAATGCAGTGGTCGGAGGAGGACGGTACGATGGATTGGTAGAGGCTATTGGCGGACCACCTACACCGGGAATCGGTTTTGCGATTGGCATGGAGCGCCTCATTGCTCTGCTGGAAGAAACAGGCATGCATTTTCCATCGATCCATCCAGAAGTATTTTTTGCTGTCCTTGGAGAGAAGGCTCAATTCAAAGCTTTTCAGATGGTGCACACGATGCGTGGCCGTGGAATCCCGGTCGAGATGGAGTATGACCCAAAGAGTTTAAAAAGCCAGCTTCGTAAAGCGAATAAAGCAAATGTGCGTTATACCCTTATCCTTGGGGAAGATGAACTGGCCAAGGGGAAGATCATCCTAAAAGATATGACTGGTGACACGCAAGAAGAAGTGGATATAGAGAAGGTCATTGATCTGCTCCAGGAAAAACTCCCCCTCCAGACTTCTGAATAGGAAGGAGCTACTAGACTAAACTGGTAGCTCCTTCCTCTTTTCTCCCACCCTAACCTTCCCCCACCAAGGGGGCGGCAAATTCGGGGACACCATACTTATTTCTCTTTAGATTCCCTCCTTCTCCATAGCTTCTGCTGCAGGATACACCGAAACACTTCACCAAGTGTCCGCAGAAGCCCGTTGCTTCTTATCCCCCCATTCCACCTTCCCCCGCCAAGGGGGCGGCAAATGGACAACCCTCCGCTGCGCTCCAGGAGCGCAGACCACTGGCTTACAGCGGGCAGAACGCCCGCGCTCTCAGCAGAGACGCTTTACCAAGGATGTCTCCCGGGAATGCACTATGGGGCTACTGGTCTTACCAGAAAACGGTTCGACCCGCGATTACCTCGCTGAGAGAGATGATGGGGGAAGGCCAGCGACACCCCTTATATACGATCTTTACCATCCAACCATGCTCTGCCGGCGCCACCTCCGGGGGAAGCATTACGTATGGTGTCCCCGGAATTCCGGAATTCGGGAAAGAGAAAAGCGGAGAAAAGAGTTGACAGGGTAAACCTATTCTTCATACAATATGCATCTGGCAAATTTACTAACAGACCTCTGCAAGAACACCCTTTTTGCAATCAAGGGGGAGATAGTCGCTGTTTGGAGGAATAAGGGGTGGAAGGATGTCTCTATCTACCTGTCTTCTGGATCTGCATGAGATTCCTCGAGCCGAGATGGTGGATGTAAGAAGAGAGAAGGTATTTCCTCCAGGAATCCCTCGATAAAGAGGATGTGAACATGGGCTATGGAAAAGGGCTATTCAAAGGAGTGATGCTCGGTCTTTTCCTCTTCTACCTGAGTATTCCGATGGTGCTGGTGGTCATTGGGGCCTTTGGGCAACGCTGGTTTGGTACCCCTTTTCCAGAAGGGTTTACTTTTCGCTGGTTCCAGGAACTCTTCTCCACTGCTATCTTTATCCGGGCCATGCGTATGAGTTTTCTCATCGCTTTTCTCTCTGTGCTGGTCAATTTGCTCCTCGGTCTTCCCACCGTCTATGCGGTCTATATTTCCCGAAATCCCTTCCTGCAACGCTGTTTTGATAGCCTGGTGATCCTCCCGATTGCCGTACCACCTCTGGTGATGGGAATGGGATTGATTCAAGCCTTTAACTGGCCTTCTTTTTCGCTCATCGGTACCTGGGAGCTTCTGCTGGCCGCGCATACGGTCTTTACTCTCCCCTTTATGATCAAACCGATGATGGCGAATCTCCAGATGATCAACTGGGAAGTTATGAATGAGGCTGCGGAGAGTCTGGGAGCAGGAGGATGGTTCAAGACCCGGACAGTATTGCTTCCGAACCTTTTACCTGGCATTATGGCCGGGTCCTTGATGACGTTTGCCATCTCTCTGGGTGAATTTCAACTGGCCGTCCTCTTGAGTGGTTCGCTTACCCAGACCTATCCGGTTGCCCTCTACCAGGCTTTTTATTTTCCTACCGGATTTGCCTGTGCCGCAACCGCTCTCCTGCTGGTGGCTGCTCTCCTCCCTCTTTGGGGAGTCACCCTGCTGATGCGATTGGCCGGAATAAAACAGGAACATCTGACCATGTAACCGGTGGAGGAACCGAAAGAAAACGATGGAAGTTGCACTACGGAAAGTGACCAGACGTTTTGGGAAGGCAGTGGCGGTCAATGGGATCGATTTGTCCATTAGCGGAGGAGAGTTTCTCAGCATTGTCGGACCGAGCGGGTGTGGTAAGACCACCATTCTTCGGCTGATTGCCGGTTTTCTCCAGCCGGACGAGGGGGAGATCCTGTTCGACGGGAATATCGTCAATCACCTTCCACCGCGGAAACGTCAGGTTGGTATTGTCTTTCAAAACTACGCCCTCTTCCCGAATCTATCGGTCTTTGAAAATATCGCCTTTGGTTTGCGAGCCCGCAAGCTTCCGAACCGGGAAATCACCGAGCGGGTTCAGGAGATGCTCCAACTGGTCAGATTGGAAGGAAAAGCGGAGAGTTATCCTGCACAATTGAGCGGTGGACAACAGCAGCGCGTGGCTCTCGCCCGGGCTCTGGCCATTGCACCACGCGTGTTGCTCCTCGATGAACCGTTGAGTGCCCTGGACGCGAAGGTACGGCTGATGATCCGTTACGAAATCAAACGGATCCAGCAGGAGGCGGGGATTACCACGCTCTATGTCACGCACGATCAGGAGGAAGCGCTTTCTATTTCCGATCGGGTTGCCGTAATGAATCAAGGCACGTTCCTGCAAGTGGGAACGCCGGAAGAGATCTATCGAGAGCCGCACAATGAATTTGTGGCTTCGTTTATCGGTATCGCTAATCTCCTGCGTGGAGAGGCGGTTACACCGGAGAAGGGAGAAATCCGGTGGAAAGGTTTGACAATACGTGTCCCCCCCTTTCCGCCTGCAAAACGAGAGGTGCTGGTGATGATTCGACCAGAGAAGATTCAGGTGATTCCAGAAGGCCAGAAACCTGCCGAAACCACCTGGATGCTCTTGCCAGGAATCGTAGAGGGGAAAGTTTTTCTCGGCCCGCTTATCCGTCTGGCAGTGCGGGTGCAGGATGAACCGATCCTGGTCGATGTGGCGGATTGGGAACGTTATCGGTTTCAAGGTGGGGAAAGGGTATATCTTGGGTTTGCACCGGAAGCAGTAAGGATTTTATAGAAGTTCATGGAAAGGAGGAGTTTATGTGGAGACAGATTGTAGCTGGAATGCTCGGTGGGTTGGTACTTTGGTTCTTCTCTGGGCAAGCCATGGGGGAAGAAGAGCTCTTCCCTGGCGAAAAAGTCCTCTATGAACTGGCCAAAGCAGAAGGGATCGTGGTTAGCTATGACACAGGACCGGGATGGGCCAACTGGGTTGGAGAGTTTAAAGCCTTTCAGGAACGGTATCCAGAACTGATTCTGGTCTATAACGATCTGGGAAGCGGTGTGACCGTCGCCCGCCTGGAGAAAGAGAAGGCTCGTCCGCAGGCGGATACTGCCTATTACAGTGTCACCTATGGACCGATTGCCAAGGAGAAAGGGGTTACCGAGGGCTTTATGCCCCCGAACTTTGAGAAACTTCCGGAAAAGCTCAAAGACCCAGAGGGACACTGGTTTACCCTGCATATGGGCACCGTAGCCATTGTGGTGAATAACACCCTGGTCAAAAATATTCCTCAAGGCTGGAATGACCTGCTCAAGCCGGAGTATAAAAACCACATCGTATATCTCGATCCCCGAACCACCGGCATCGGACATGCCATCACGCTGGCGACTGCTTATGCCATGGGGGGAAACGAGGCCAATACCCGGCCCGGTATCGAATACCTGGCCAAGCTCCATAAAGCGGGGAACATCAAACGCTACGAAGCAACAGTCCCCTATGCAAAATTCTTAAAAGGAGAGATTCCTATCTGGATTACCTACGACTTTAATGGATACAAGGCAAAGTATATCGGTGAGGCCGATGCCACGGTGGTTATTCCGAAAGAGGGGAGCATTACTGTTCCCTATGTCATCAGTCTGGTCAAAGGAGCTCCGCATCCTCACGGTGCCAAACTCTGGCTCTCTTTCCTCCTTTCGGAAAAAGGGCAACAGATCTTTGCCGAGGGGTTTGTCCGACCGGTCATTCCTGGGGTAGAACTTCCACCAGAAGTAGCCAAAAAATTCCTCCCTCCGGAAGCGTATCGGGCAGCACACGATGTGGATTGGGCTGTAGCCCGACAACATCTCGATGAAGTGAAAAAACTCTGGACCGATCTGGTACTGGGAGGAGAGTAATCAGATGAGAGAAGGGGGAGGAAAACACTGGTGGTTGATCGTTCCCCTGCTCCTCTGGCTCCTGCTCTTTTTTCTGGTTCCTCTCTGCTTTGTAGCCTTTGGAAGTGTCTATACTGCAGAGGAGGGCTTTACCCTTCGCTACTACCGGGCAGCCCTCCTGGCCAGAGTCAATTGGGAGGCGTTGAAAAACAGCCTGTGGCTGGCAGCCACCACCACTCTTCTCGGCGTCCTCTCTGGAGCAGGGTTGTCCTATCTGATCTTTCGCATGGGTGAGCGGACCAGACAACTATTCCTCTCCCTGATTACCGTGCCGCTGACCTTTTCCGGTTTAGTGATCGCCTTTGCCTTCATCATCACCTTTGGGAGCAGTGGCACGTTGACCTTACTCCTGGCCAGGGTACTGGGAGCAGATCCGGGAAATCTCTCTGCCTATCTCTATACCTGGAAGGGGTTGACTCTGGCCTATCTCTATTTTCTCATTCCCCGGATGATCCTCACCATGATGGCTGCCTGGACACACTTCGATTGGTCACTGGTCGAGGCAGCACAGAGCCTGGGCGGAGAACCACTCCGTATCCTGCGACGGGTCATTCTCCCGGCAATCTGGCCCTCCTTGCTGGCCGGTTCAGCTCTCCTCTTCGCCGTAGCCATGGGTGCCTTTGGTACCGCCTTTGCTCTGGTTGGGACCGGGGTAAATATCTTGCCACTTTTGATTTATACACAGGTATCGGATGTGAGCTATAACCTGCCCCAGGCAAATGCGCTTTCGGTCTTACTCACCGCGGTCACGACCCTCTTGATCTATGGCTATCAGCGGGTATTTGTTGTGCAGCGGAAATCTGTGTAAATCTGGAAATCTGGGGACACCATACTTATTTCTCCTGGGACTCCCTCGTTCACCTTGGTTGCTGCTGAAGGATACGCCGAACACTTCCGCAAACTTCCACAAAAGACCGTAAAAGACCGTTACCTCCCAGGAAGCTACCCGTTTTATCAGAAAACGATCTTCGGTTAACGATGGCCTCGCTGGGTGAGCCAAAGGAGAGGACCGGCGCCACCCTTCGGGCGAGCCTTTCCATACGGTCATGCTCTGTCAGCGCCACTGCTAAGGAAAATATTATAATTATATATGATATCCTCACGATTACGTATAGCGTCCCAATATATGATGTCCCCAAAATTACGCAGAATAGAATTACGTATTGTGTCCCCGAAATTCCATACAAATTGTAAACAGGGTTTGACAGAGAAAAAACCTTCGTTGTAGAATCTGGGGAACAAGAACAGCCAAGATGTGAAGAGAATGACAAGAGAGCAGCATGTACACAGAGGGAGGATCAGGTGAAGGAAAAGCCCACACTCAGAGCTGAACAACCGTCGACTCTCGGGCACCTGAGCATTCTAGAGCTCACCGATGAGAAGGGGGAGTACTGCGGCAAACTGCTGGCCGATATGGGCGCAGAGGTGATCAGAGTGGAACCACCTAGTGGTCATCCAACCCGGAACATCGGCCCATTTGTCGGAGATATCCCTGATCCGGAAAAGAGTTTGCATTTTTTCCACTACAATACCAATAAGCGTAGTATAACTCTCAACATAGAGCGTCCCGAAGGGCGAACACTCTTCAAAGAACTCATCACCAGAGTGGATATGCTGGTGGAGAGTACAGAGACCGGATATCTAGAAGGTCTAGGACTGGGATACTCCGATCTAAAGCAGGTGAATGCCGGACTGGTCATGGTATCCATCAGTGGCTGGGGACGCACAGGGCCCCGAGCGCACTATAAGAGCTCGGAGATCGTAGGGTGGGGCGCAAGCGGGTATATGTACACCAATGGCTTTCCCCATACTCCCCCCACCAAACCGTGGGGGTTTCAAGCTTACACGACTGCCTGTCTCTACGGAGCCATTGGGGGCCTCTCGGCCCTTTTTTATCGAAGAGCAACTGGTCAGGGACAACAGGTGGATATCTCTATCCAGGAAGCCGTGGCCTCTACGGTCGAACACAATGCCATCTTCTATATCTATGATCATATTATCTCCAAACGGCGGAACAATGACCATGTTAACTCTTTTGGAGGTCTGAAGATTCTCCGCTGTAAGGATGGGTGGGCACATTTGATGATGGGCTGGAGAGAAGGGAGAAACCGAATCGTGGAGTGGATGGCCGAAGAGGGAATGGCGGAGGACTTAACCGAGGGAAAATATCTGGATCGCAAATACCAGCGAGCACACATGGATCATATCGTGGCCACTATTCAACGATGGGCTTTGACCAAGACCAGGGCCGAGCTATTTCATGAAGGGCAAAAACGGGGAGCAGAAATAGGCCCTCTCAACACTGTGCCAGAAGTGCTGATCGATCCACAGCTTCAGGCTCGTGAATACTGGTATGATTTAGAACACCCGGAGCTCGGAAAGACGGTGCGTTATTCCGGAGTACCCTATCGCTTCTCCAAATCTCCCTGCCAGATGCGCCGACGGGCTCCGCTCATTGGAGAAGACAATGAAGCGATCTATCTGCACACTCTTGGTCTCTCCAAAGAGGAATTGACCAGACTGAAAGAATGGAAGGTTATCTAACCTAAAAAGGGATTTTTGTGTGTGCCTTTTTCTCCCTTCTCCCTTGAGGGGTTCAGGGGTGGACACCTTCCCCTTCTCCCCTGGTGGGAGAAGGCTGGGATGAGGGGGAAAAGAGTGCTTTTTACCCCCCACCTTGATCCTCCCCCACCAAGGGGGAGGAACATGACGGTGTCCCTCCGTGCTGGAGGGAGAAGCGCATGCTTCACTGCGTGATCCTGTCCGCTCCTGAACCCTTGAGGGGAGAGGGCCAGGGTGAGGGTGAAAAGAGAGAACTCTCAATTTTAACCTGGACAGGGTACTCGATAACAGTAGAGGAGAGCACAATGGTTGATGGTCCTTTAGATGGGCTCAGGATTTTGGATTTCACGTGGGTCTTCGCTGGCCCTTTTGGCGTGAAGACCCTGGCCGATCTGGGAGCTCAGGTCATCAAGATCGAAGCGCCCACTCGCCCGGATCCCTTTCGAGCGCTCAAAAATATGTATGATGATATCGATAATCCACATCCCGACGCTTATTTCAATAACTTTAACCGCAATAAGATCGGTGTTACTCTCAACCTGAAGCATCCAAAAGGGCTAGAGCTGTGCAAGCGGTTATTAGCCATCAGTGATGTGGTTGTGGAAAACTTCCGGGGGGGAGTGATGGAACGATTGGGGCTGAGCTATACGGAGATGTGTAAGATAAAGCCGGATATCATTTATGCCAGTGCTTCTGGTTATGGGCATAGCGGACCATACAAAGATTATGCAGCACACTTCCACATCCCGCAAGCGCTGTCCGGCTTCACTACCCTGAGTGGTTTTCCCGGCGATATGCCGGTAGCCACCGGAGCATTTGCGGATTCGAATCAGGGGCTGTATCTCGCCCTCGCTATCCTCATGGCCCTGGAATATCGATATGCTACTGGCAAGGGGCAATGGATAGACCTCTCCATGTTCGAAGCGATGACTTCAAACATGGATACGGCTTTTCTCGATTATACACTCAACGGGCGAGAGGGTCAGCCTCTCGGGAATCGCCTGGCCCATCCGGCAGCCATTCCGCATGGGGCATACCGGTGTAAAGGGGAGGATCGATGGTGTACGATCAGTGTATCCTGTGAAGAGGAATGGCAGGCCTTCTGTCAGGCGCTCGGCTGGCCATCCTGGACGCAAGAGACCCGATTTGCTTCGATTACCGCCAGACTGCAGCATGCTGACGAGCTGGATCGATTGGTAGAAGCGTGGACTCAGGAACGGAGCGCGGAAGAGGTGATGGAAATACTGCAAAACGCAGGGGTACCCGCTGGTGTGGTGGAGAATGCCCAGGATCTGCTCGATAAAGACGAACACCTGCGGGCGAGGGGATTCTATGAAGAGGCGTGGCATCCGACCATAGGAAGAAAAACATTTGAAGGAGTGGTCGCCAAAATGTCCGAGACACCGGGAAGGGTCAGACGGGGGGCTCCGCTGCTCGGTGAGTTCAACGAGTTTGTCTTTGGCGAAATTTTAGGCCTGTCTGCAGAGGAACTCAAAGCCTGTTACGCTGAGGGGGTTTTTTAGGAAGGAGCACTCATGGAAGATTACAGGGCAACTTTAGCAGAGGCAATGGAGATCATTACCAACGGTACCCGTACCGCTGTACGTCGCCTCTTGAAAAATGGAGTCCAGGGGAAGTTGAGCTGGGTCAACGAATGGACTGGTCGGCAGACCTGGCAGGAGCAGTATGCGAATGCCGATGTGGGTTACCTGATAGGACGGCTCTGGTTGCTTCATTTGCACAATCAAGACGACGAATTCAAAGAATGGGCGCTTACCCTGATCGATACAATTGAAGACGATCTGGTCAACCGGTATCAACAAAGTCATGTCTCCGGGGTAGATGCGTACTATGGACCATGCTGGGGAGCGGATATCACCGGTGACCAGCGCCTGAAGGAGATGGGCCTCAAGGCCGCTCAAAACCAGATCGACTCTCTCTGGAGTGATAAAGTAGAGTTGTTCTATTTGACACGCGGTCGATATGTCATCAATATAGACTGTGTAGCCTTCTTGCTCGATCAGCCATGGGCGGCAAAATATAAACCGCATCATATGGATTACTTTCGTAAGCATAACGATACTATCCTCCGTCTACAACTCGTACGGTCAGATGGTTCCACCTTTCAGGCCGGGTACTTTGACGAAAATGAAGATTTTCTCTATCTCACTACTCATCAAGGCTGGCGGGAAGACAGTACCTGGGCCCGTGGTCAGGCCTGGGGGATGCATAACTTTACAGCGGCCTACGAAGCAACGGGTGAGCAACGCTATCTCGATACGGCTGTTCATCTGTGCGACTGGTGGGTAGCTCATACACCGCCAGATTATATTCCGCATTATGACTTCCAGGACCCAGAGCGCTTCAAGAAACCCAAAGACAGTTGTGCAGCAGCATTAGCCGCTACCGCACTCTCTCGGGTGATCCGATATAAGCCAGATCGGGTTGCTCAATATCAGCCAGTAGTGGAAGGTATCTTGACCGAACTGGCTACTAATTATCTGACCATTGGAGGACAGCTCCTGCATGGGAGCTGGGGGAATGCGGTTGGTCGATGGAGTCGCCCCCTGCGGTTTCCCCTTGGTGATATCATGGCTTACGGGAACTATTATTTTGTGGAAGCACTGTATCGAGCGCTCCATGACGATTGGCGCTTGTTTGAACTGCATCCGGATAAGGTAACAAAGCAGTAGCATAACCTGGAGGAAATCATGGCAGACTATAAAGCCATTCTGCAAGAGAGTATGGAGATTCTCATCGATGGCACACGCCTGGCGATGAATCATCTATTCAAACAGGGCACATCTGGTAAATTACAGCGTATGAACTACTGGAATGGCCGCTATCGGTTGGGGGAGAAATACTGTAGCCGGGATGTGGGGTATCTGCTCGGACGGTTGTGGCTCCTCTACCTGTATACACGCGATGAGCAATTTCAACAGTGGGCCATGGAGCTCCTGAACCCTATTGTAGAAGACCTGGTTCAGCAACCCATTGTCGATCATGATTCTGGTCCGGAGATCTATTATGGGCTGGTCTGGGCTGCTGAGTTATTACCCTCTGCGCTGATGACCCAGCATGCTCTTGCCGCTACCGATAGCATGATCGCTTCTCTCTGGTCACCCAAAGCCAGGATCTTCTACGTACACAAAGAGCGACGAGAGACAAACATTGATAACATCGGCCTGATGCTATCCATCCACTGGGGCATCAAGCACAAAAGCGAGTATCGCCACTATCTGGTGGATCATTACGATACACTCATCCGGGTAGGTTTGCCTCGCCCAGATGGCTCCACACGTCAGGTAGTCGTATATGACGAACAGGAAAAGGTTTTATACTATAACACCTGGCAAGGATGGAACATTCGCAGCACCTGGACCCGTGGTCAGGCCTGGGGTATGCATAACTTTACGGCAGCCTGGGAGGCGACTCAAGAGCAACGGTTCCTCAATACTGCCGTCCACCTGGCCGACTGGTGGTGCGATCACGTTCCTGCAGATTGGGTGCCTCATTATGATTTTGATGATCCAGAACGGGAGAGTAAAGCCAAAGATTCTTGCGCTGCTGCTCTGGCCAGTCTGGCGCTTATTCGGTTATGCCATTATCGACCTGAATTAGGCAGCAGATACCGGCCAGTCATTGAGAACACGCTGACCACCCTGTCACAAAAATATCTGGCCGAAGGGGGATTATTGCTCCATGGAAGCTGGGGAGATCGGCGATGGCAGACCATCCTCCCGTCAGCGCAGCACCCCCCTACCAGACGTTTTCCTCAGGAGGAGGTCATGCCGTATGGCAACTATTATTTTGTCGAGGCGCTCTATCGAGAACTGATACCCGATTGGGATCTGTTTACCTTAGGAGCTATCCACAGGTAGAAATGTCATCAAATCATTGTAAAAACTGGTAAAATTTAGCAATCATTATAAAAATCTTCTCTTCTTCCAGTCTCTTTTTGTTCATTTGCGGGGTATAATAAAAAAACACTACCAGTGTCTGGTCAAGGCTACAATGGTGAGTTGTTCCCTCTTTTCACCCTCACCCGGACCCTCTCCCCTCTCCCTGGAGGGGAGAGGGGAGAAAACGGCACGCACAAAAACAAGCTTGACCAGGCACTAGGAGTATAGCAGGACTTCTTTAGGCAACGCGGATTGGGACTCAGCATGACACCGGAACCTCTGATAGACAGAATGGTCATAGGTACAAGATCCAATCACTGCTGGAGATTCAGTGAGACTGAAAGCCTTTCTTAAACGCCATATTTTGTGGGTGGGCTTCCTGGCTGTTATTCTCCCCTTGCTGACGATCCTTGGTCTGCAATATCGGTCTCTTGTCGATCTGCAGAAAGCCTCGGCTGCTGCACAGAGAGGGCTCTTGAAGAATTATCTGGAAGCCGTAGGCAAGGAGGTAGAATACTTCTACCGGACAGATGCTGAGCGAGCCCTCAACGTTTCCTCCCTTGCCTTTACGCAGGACAATTTCCATAAGATCCCTTATTGTTTTAAAGAAGCCAAAGGAGCCAAGCTGTTATTTGTGGCATTTTTAGAACAGGGGATCTCGCAGATACTCTTTTATCATCCCTCGGCCACCTGTTCTCGTATGCCATCTCCGCCCGAGCCGACCCAGTTACGTGCGGTGAAGGTGGCTTTAGCTCCCTGGAAATTACTCAGTCTTAAGGATACACCGGTCGAATCTACCAACTTGACGGTCGATGAGCGGGATCCAGAAAATCGGCTGATTCTCAAACCGGTCACCGATGAGCTCTCCAAAGTGGTGGGGATCACCGGCATGATTGTCGATCCGGTCTTTTTCAAAGAACAGTATCTCCCTAAGGTGATTCAGGAGTATTTGCGGAAATTTTTCCCTGAAAAAGAGCAAGAAAATGTGATAGTCACTGTTCATGATGGGAATAATCAGCAGGTATTGACCACCCAGGCCATTCCAGGTCAAAATGATGCCGTCTGGATGTCTTTCCCCTTTATTTTTACCGATTGGCGTTTGAGCATTCAGAGTCGCTATCTTACCCCAGAACAATGGGCACAACGGCATTTCGCCATTAATCTCTCCCTCTCGATTCTGATGACGATTGTGCTGATAGGAGGAATCGTGTTAGCCCTCCAAACTGCTTCTCGCGCGATGAAACTCTCGCAAATGAAAACAGATTTTGTGTCGAATGTTTCCCATGAACTCCGCACCCCTTTGTCTTCGATTCGGGTCTTTGGAGAGTTTTTGCGTTTAGGATGGGTTCTCGAACCCGAAAAGATTCGAGAGTATGGAGCGTATATCGAAACAGAGAGTCGGCGGTTGACCCAGCTCATCAACAATATTCTGGATTTCTCCAAGATCGAGTCAGGACAAAAGACGTATCAATTCGAAAAAACAGATATACTCGAGGTAGTAACAGAGACCTTAAAGATTTTTGAGATACGCTTGAAGCATAGTGGATTCTCGATAATACTGGAGTCTCCCCCCTCCCCCCTCCCCCAGGTGATCATCGATCCGGATGCGATGGCGCAAGCGTTGACCAATCTCCTGGATAACGCGGTCAAATATTCGGGGGAGGCCAAAGAAATCGTGGTACGGGTTGGAAAGCAGAAAGGATATATTACCATTGCCGTCACTGATCGAGGTATCGGTATTCCCCTGGCAGAACAGAAGAAGATCTTCGAACGTTTTCACCGGGTCAGCACCGGCCTTGTCCACGACGTCAAAGGGAGTGGTTTGGGATTATCTATCGTCAAGCATATCGTGGAAGCTCATTATGGCAAAGCTACCCTGGAAAGCACACCCGGTAAGGGGAGCACCTTTACTATTCATTTACCGATAAGAGAATAAAGAGAAACATTCATCGAACGTATGGCGAGTATTGCTCTCTTATCATCCTGAGGTGTACTCGTGATGCGTTCATTATCAAATCAGGGAAGACCAGATATGCCACCAGAAATCTCTTCTAATCCCTCTTCAAACAGCAAAGAGTCTATGACAAAGCGTCGAGTCCTGATCGTGGAGGACGATCAAGCCATGGCCGTGGCTCTGCGTGATGGTTTTGCCTATGAAGGTTACCAGGTACTGGTGGCCAGAGATGGCCATACCGGGTTACAAATGGCGCTAGAAGAAGAGGTGGATCTGATTATCCTGGATGTGATGTTACCAAAAGTGAGTGGCCTCGATCTCTGTAAGCATTTGCGAAGTGTGGGAAATAATATTCCCATTATCATGTTGACTGCTCGTGGTCAGGAAGTGGACAAGGTACTCGGTTTGAAACTCGGTGCTGATGATTACGTCACCAAGCCGTTCAGTTTTCTGGAACTCATGGCGCGAGTCGAAGCAGTATTACGCCGCACCTCACAATCCCGAGAGCATATCGAATACTATCAGTTTGGCACGATTACTCTCAATTTCAAAACCCTGAAGGCCACCAAAAATGGGCAACCTCTCGAGCTCTCCCATCGAGAATTTCACCTCTTACAATATCTCATCGAGCATAAAGGGGAAGTGGTCACTCGGGATCAGTTGCTTGATGCGGTATGGGGGTACGAAAATTTACCCTTTACGCGTACCGTAGATATGCATATTACCAAACTACGCAAAAAGATCGAAGATATTCCGGCTGAACCTCGCTATATCATTACAGTCCATCGTTTTGGGTATAAATTTATTGGATAAAAACTCCGGATGACCTTTCTCCACTATTCCTCATAGTGCCAGGTCAATCCTCCATCGACAAAATAGGTCGCCCCGGTCACATAGTCTGCATCTGCCGAAGCGAGAAAAACGGCTAACCCAGCAACATCATATGGTTGCCCCAATCGACCGAGTGGGATCTGCTGGAGCAATGCACCCAGTTTTTGTGGATCATTTAACAACTTTGTGTTGATCGGGGTCTCGATCGCGCCGGGGGCGATGGCATTGATGGTGATGCCAAATCTGCCGAGTTCGACAGCCAGGGTACGAGTCAACATCCGCACCCCACCCTTACTCGCACAGTAGGAAGCAAAGCGAGGGAATGGGAGATCTTCATGTACAGAACTGATGTTAATAATCTTCCCTGAACGTTTGGTCTCCAGAAGATGTTTTACCATAGCCTGGGTAGCAAAAAACACCCCTTTCAGGTTGAGATTCAGCACCTGGTCATACTCTTCTTCGGTCACTTCCCAGAAGGGAGCCTCTCTTTCGATACCGGCATTATTCACCAGTATATCCAGTTGACCAAAGTGCTGAATAGCCCCAGTCAAGAGTTGTCGAATTGCGCTGACCACCCCGACATCCGCCTGGATAATATGCCCTCTTCTCCCTGCAGCCTGTACCGCAGCAAGGGTTTCGTGAGCTCCCTGGACATTGCGGCTATAATTAATCACGACATCTGCACCTTCCTGTACAAATCGTATAGCGATAGCCTGTCCAATACCACCACTGCTTCCAGTGACCAGAGCAACTTTTCCTCGTAATTTCATCGTATATATTCTCCCTGTCAGGGGGTTATGCAGAGACACTCTCTAAAAACGAGCGCAACATCCAGGCCATTTTTTCATGCTTTTCCATAAGACCGATCAAGAAATCGTTGGTTCCCACATCCCCATATTGTTCCATACAGGCTTCCTGGTCTACACGCACGTTTCGGATAATCGTCTCATGGTCGCTCAGGAGATTGGCAAGCATGGTTTGTGCATCGGGATAGTGACCGGGCTGTTCCTGGAGACGAGTATGCTGGAGAAATTCCGCAAGGGTACCCAGGACATGACCACCCATGGTACGAGCACGTTCAGCTACTTCGTCAATAACCTCTTCAAGTTCATCGTATTGGTCTTCGAAGAATTTGTGTAAGTCGTTGAATTGCATTCCAACAACGTTCCAGTGATAGTTTCGGGTTTTTGTGTACAAGACATATTCATCAGCGAGCAACGTGTTGAGAATGTCTACCACTCCTTTACGTTGCTGGTCAGATAAGCCAATATCTATCTTCATTGAGGTTTTCCTCCTTTGCATTGGAAAAGGATAACAGCGAATGCTGACGATGATCACCGTCTCTTTTTTTCTTACAATATAACGAAGCAATCGAGAGGAGACAAGGGAGCGGGGGATTTATGATCATGGAAACAAAAGGTAGGCCTCTCCAAAGAATTTTCTCCTGCTGAAATTCCAACATAAGGAAACGAGGGTAGTGGAGAGGAGGCCAGGGAAATGGAAAGATCTCTCCTGGCTCTTCTCCCCCCACCTTGTTCCTCCCCCACAAGGTGGGGGGAGAAGACCTGCCCATGTTCACCATCCAGTGAGGCACATAGGAGTCCAGAGAGAGGGCAAAATCTCATGTTGGAATTTCAGTTTCTCCTGGTAATCCAGGGTGTCCTGTGTTATATTTTGTTACTTACATCCCGTTACTGCTTGAGAGATAAACGAGAATAGATTTGAGGGTGAATATCCAGGACAAGATGGCTGAGCAAATTATTGTCCTGTGCTGCGCAGTATGTTGTACTCCTCTGCTAAGCTCCTCTTGCTAGAATGGTCCTGCCCTCTCTGGTTAGAGGGTACACTATGCATTGGTGCTTTGGAAAAAAGGTTTTCTTCCACCTGCTGTCAGCGATCCTTTGTTATACACTTTTTTTTGTGCTCCTCCTGCGAGGCTTTATTGCTCTGGACCAATACGGTCTGGTGATGGCTGCAGATCCTCGCCTGGCCTGGCCGGAGAAACTTACCCTTGCTCTTGTTCCTTATCAGGTACCACCGCATCTCTATGATAGCTGGACCCCCTGGCCGGTTATCTCTCTGATAAACTGGGTATTCCGGTTAAGTTAACCACGGCCAATATCTATGAACATTATGTAAACGAAGTGCTGGCAAATCGACCAGAACTCGCTCATTTCAATGCCTTGCAATATATCACTGCTCATCGGAAAGGTGGATACGAAGCACTTATAGGTGGGACACATCAGCAGATAGGCATATTCATCGTGCGGATGGATAGTTCCATTCAGACCATCACCGATCTGCGGGGAAAAACCATTGCATTCTTACCACCCAGCGCAATGCCTGGTCATCTCCAGCCAAAGGCTTTTTTACTCGATCATGGGCTGGTATCTGGTCAGGACTATACCATCGTCGAAGTGGCCAATATGGACCTCTCTTTACAGGCCGTTATAGAATAGTTTAAACTCAGGTTAAAGACTTTTCAACTTGAGTTGAAATTGCCAGCGATCTGGAGCAGAGTAGACAATGCCGTAAAGTGCCTTCATAACCGGAATTATGGAAATTTCTATTTGATGGCATACTACTTGCTTATAAGAGCAGCAGAGAACAGCAGTCTATTTCAGAAAAAGGAGTAATGATTTACATTACGTTTATCCAAAGGAGTCTCTATGGAACAACTAAGAATCTCTGCTAGAACTCTCGGAGGGCTCACTTTACCTAATTTTTGTCCTGCATGTTTCTGGATAAGACTCCGCTGCAAGGAGAAATTTCCTTTTCAAATACCTATGCCAGGGATATTCAATTCGATTGACTCTTACGGCAAAAATGTAATTCATTCTCTTTTTGATCGGGATAACAGCCTCCCAAACTGGTTTCCAGATCTTGGGCTAGTAAAGAGCTATATCCAGAAGCTTCATCATTCATGGTTCAATTATGAAGACCCTGATACCAGAATCTTACTGACCGGCACACCAGATGACATATTCCAGTTGACAGATGGATCCTATCATATTGTAGACTACAAGACAGCAAAAGTGACAACAACCCAAGATGAGTTATTCGCATTGTATGCGATTCAACTTAATGCGTATGCATTCATCGCTGAGCGTCTCAGCAAATATAAACCTCTGGTCCCCATCTCAAAGCTTTCCTTAATCTATCTGGAACCCCAAACTACTATCGATAATAGCAGATTAATAAATTCTACGTCCAATGAAGGCCCGGTTATGCGATTCAAGCCTGTTTTGAAATCTGTGGATCTTTGCGCAGAGGAAACCATTCCCTCACTTCTTGCCCGTGCTTGTAATATTTTTGATAAAGAGCAACCACCAGACCATACAGATAACTGCAAAGACTTTGAACTACTCAACCAACTTCTGAGCGTTTTTAAGCGAATATAAACCCTCCATATAGAGGATAAACAAGACAGATTTTAGAGATGAGGATCAAATGGATAAGGGACATCAGAAGCACTTATTTACCGAAGTTTTTCCCATCCAGATTACAGCGCTTCCAAAACTTTCGGCTTACATTTTAGATACTGGCGGACGAGAGACTTCTTCCATCGGTGGGAAATTATCTTATTGCTTGAGAAGAACCTTTGGAGGGCATTGGGTTTGGACAAGTAATAGGATTGTCACAGACCATCCACAAAGGGTAGATGAGATTATGCGAGTTGTAGAAGAGTTATGGCATGAACAACCGGAAGTGTTTAGCCATCTGCACCAAGTCAGTCAAGATCTTAGTTGGCAGCCCACCCCTCAAGCACAAGCTGATTTTGTTGCTCGCGGTTTGTTTGCAGACATTGACTCAGAAATTCGAAGCATATTGTCTGGAAAGACACCATATCCAGGTGATGTATATATTAAGCGAGTATATGATAGGCGAGGGTGGGTTGTACAAAGGAAACCAGCCGTCTCCTTGTCTATCTCATCACGCTTAATTTATAAACAGGATTTGAAAGCTTATGCTACCAGAATATCGAGCCCAGAAGCTCTGATTGGTATGTGGGTAGCGGATAAAACCTCAGACCTCAAGGGTGAGATCATCCAGATAGCAGGAAGAGTTGCTAAACACCGGAAGCGTCTACTTGTTCTCACCGCGCGAGAAGAAATACAATCGATAATCGAGAACGCTTCGGATAATGAACTTGTTGCCGTGGTCTTGGCAGGGCGAAATGAGTATCACTATGTTCTCAGTGCATTGCAGCTTATAGTCCGTATAGAGGATTTTAGTCGTTTACATATTAATCCGCAACAGATATTGAAAATTTTACGTATAGAGCCAAGTCTTCGTGCTCAACTGGTGAAAGGGATATCCAATCTTGCAAAGCAGAGAAACTTGTTAATAAATGCCTACAGTTCTAAAACTTCATCCGAACTTTTTATCACTGCTACTGACGTAGAATTTAATCCATACCTTCGGTTTGGAGAAAATCAAGCTTACTCGTACGAAGAGAAAACTCTTTTAAAAAACCTCCGTAAACATGGATTATATAAACGATCTGAAAGATTTCAAACGCATACACCGATTCGGATAGGAATAATCAACGCCCTGGACTCTCAGTCTCCAAGAGCTTTGTGTCACAACTGCAAAGCGAATTGAAAACTCTCAATTTTGGAGTCCATTCCGTAGGTAAGGTAGAGGTTCGGAAAGTCTCACGGGCAAATTTGGAAAAAGCCCTTGCAGAGTTGCAAAAAGAGGATCCACATATCTTACTTGCCCTCTTTCCTAATGAACAGGACAATGATGAGGATGAATGGGGAAGCTACCACCATTTCAAATCTCTGACTGTGGGTCAAGGTCTACCCAGTCAGGTGGTGTACCGCTCTACATTGGATAAACAATATGCGATGACAAATATTGTATTGGGGATACTGGGCAAGATCGGCAATATCCCATTTATCCTGTCAGAACTTTTACCATATACGGATCTGGTGGTTGGTATTGATATTGCCCGCAAACGGAAAGAGAGGTTAGCAGGGAGTATTAATGCTACTACTATGGCTCGTATCTGTTTTAACAGTGGGGAATTTTTGCGCTACGTTATTCACAATGTACCACTAGAAGGCGAAACTATCCCGAATAACATTCTACAGAGCTTATTTCCAAGCAATGAGTTTACAGGGAAACGGGTGGTTATTCATCGAGACGGGCATTTTCGCGGTGATGAGAAACAAGCGCTGAGAAGCTGGGCTCAACAAATTGGAGCGACATTTTATTTCGTAGAGGTCATTAAAACAGGCACTCCTCGCCTCTATGCAACCCAAACTAGAAAAGTGCAACGACCCTCTAAGGGCGATGCCTTTAAATTGAGTGAAACAGAGGCCTTCTTGGTTTCTTCCCTTCCTCCTTCTGCTGATGCAACTCCATAACCCTTGAGGATTCGCACGGAATTACCTTTTACGATTGAACAAGCTATTCATTCTGTTCTCTCCATGACCCTTCTACACTATGGTTCCTTGAAAGCTCCTCGACTACCAGTAACAATCCATTATAGTGATAGAATTGCCTATTTAGCACTAAAAGGTATTAAACCAAAAGATCTGGAAGGGAATATTCCTTTCTGGCTCTAAAGCGTAAATCCCCTTTACAGCAGAGGTACTGATAGGGTATTCTGGTAGAGAACTCATAACGAGTATCAACTTCCTTGTCCTCCTGAAGCGAAGCACAGGAAATTCCAATCGTCATCCTGGACCTGTCGCTTTGTTCAGGATAAACTCCCGGAGCGAAGCGCAGGGTAATCCTGTTGTCATCCGTGAAGGAGCTCGTGTAACCTGCTCCCAAAATACGAGATGACTCGCACAGTTTATTCTTTCACGCTGCTCAGAGCCTGTCCTGAGTAAAACAAAGGAACAAGCTCTGGGTGAAGCGAAGGACTCAGCATGACATGGTGAGACTTACCCGCTATGAGTTCAGAGGACAAGAGGAGTGGATCGTATACTCTACCCGCTGGAAGGGAAACGGTTGGGTAAAGATACCCCTCTTGATAGAGAAGGGGAAGATTAAAGGTCAATGCAGTAGCTCGCCTCTCAATTATCGGCCATCGTTGTGAGCGAGCTCAGGGAATGAAACGGGAGATCCTTAGTGCTACGGCCAGTTACTCTTGGATATAAGCTGCGCCAGAATCCTCTCACCGCTATAGGTCTGGCTCTGCTGGGCGGTCTCATCTTTGTTGCGCTCTTCGCCCCAGCTCTCGCTCCTTTTGACCCTTACGCGACCAATCCGGCCCTCGCCCTGAACCGACCCAGCATCACTCATCCTTTTGGAACCGATATCTTTGGGCATGACATCTTTTCGCGTGTGCTCTACGGCACGCGGATCGATTTACTGGTAGCAGCCGGTGCGGTGGGGGTAGCTATGGTGCTGGGAGGACTCTGGGGAGCTCTGGCCGGATACGCTGGAGGCTGGCTCGATGAGGGAATGATGCGGCTGATGGATCTGCTCCAGGCCTTCCCTAACTTTATCCTGGCTCTCGGTATTGCGGCGGCACTCGGTCCAAGTCTGCCGAATATCATCATCGCTATCGGGTTGACCAATGTCCCTATTTATGCCCGACTGATGCGGAGCAGGTTACTATCCCTGCGCGCCAGCGGATTTGCCTTGGCTGCGGTCAGTGTGGGGAACCCTCCCTGGCGCGTCCTGTTCATCCACTTACTGCCGAATAGCGTTACCCCCATCTTTGTGCAGGCGACTCTCCACTCCGGCTGGGCCATTCTGCAGGCTGCCGGTTTGAGCTTTATCGGTCTCGGTGTTCCTGTGCCCACGCCGGAATGGGGAGTGATGATCAGTATGGGGATGCAGCAACTCACCTCTGGGCACTGGTGGGTCTCCTTCTTTCCAGGGCTGGCCATTATGCTAGCGGTTATTGCCTTTAATCTGGTAGGGGATGGGTTACAGGATATCCTTGATCCAAGAAAGCACTAGCACAGCATGATATGAGGACCACCGCACTGCTCCAGATTGAGAACTTACATACTTCCTTTGCTACCGCGCGTGGAATTGTCCCTGTACTGCGCGGGCTCAGTATGTCTATACCCAGGGGGGAAGCGGTAGGGATTGTCGGGGAAAGCGGATCGGGAAAGACGGTGACTGCGCTCTCTATTATGCGCCTCATCCAGCCACCAGGACAAATTACCGGAGGTCGCATTGTGTTTGAAGGACAAGATTTGCTTACCCTTTCCGAGCAGCAAATGACCAGAGTGCGCGGACGCCAGATTGCCATGATTTTTCAGCATCCCCGTTCTTCCCTTAACCCGGTCCTTTCGGTGGGCACCCAGATGCGTCTGGTGCTCAAACAACATCTGGGATTAACCGGACCTGCTGCCCGGTCACGCGCCTGTGCGCTCCTGAGTCAGGTGGAACTCCCAGACCCAGAACGGATCCTGCGGGCCTATCCGCATGAGCTCTCCGGCGGGATGTGTCAGCGAGTGATGATCGCTCTGTGTCTGGCCTGTTCTCCCAAACTCCTGATCGCAGATGAGGCCACCACTGCTCTGGATGTGACGATCCAGCTCCAGATCCTGCGCTTGCTGCGCAAATTGCGCGAGGAATTTGCCCTCACCTTGCTTATTATCACCCATAATCTCGGACTGGTCGCAGAAATCTGTCAATGGGTCGGTGTAATGTACGCTGGTGAACTCATGGAATTCGCACCAGTGGAGACGATTTTTCGCACTCCTCGCCACCCCTATACTGCTCGATTGCTGGAGTCGCGACCTGCATTGGATTTTACCCGGGAGCTACCGGTGATCCCCGGCACTGTCCCTGATCTGGCTGAACTCCCCACCGGTTGCCCCTTTCATCCACGCTGTCATCGGGCCCAGGAACAATGTCGGCAAAGACATCCAGAGCTTGATCCTCTGGAACCGGCACAGCAGGTGCGCTGTTTCTTCCCTGAAGAGGTGCGGACATGGACATCCTGCTCGCAGTAAGAAAACTCAGCAAAGACTATACTGTGGCCACCGGTTTGTTCCGACGGCGCCCTCTTCGGGCCGTGGATAATGTTTCGTTAACGATCTCTAGCGGTGATACCCTCGGCGTTGTCGGGGAAAGTGGGAGCGGAAAATCTACCCTGGGCCGTTGCCTTTTACTGCTGGAGAAACCTTCCAGTGGTTCTATCACTTTTCAGGGAGTCGATCTCACGCAGGTATCCAGAACAAGACTGCGGTCCCTCCGTCGGCATATGCAGATGGTTTTCCAGGATCCAGCCGATTCTCTCAACCCGCGTATGCCGGTAGGAAAAACCGTCTTAGAGCCTCTGATACTCTATGGCATAGCGCATGGAGCGAAAGCCCGGCAACGTGTGGTTGAGCTATTTGAGCTGGTCGGACTGAGCAAAACACATCTGGATCGCTATCCGCATCAACTGTCCGGTGGGCAACAGCAACGAGTGGCTATTGCCAGAGCCCTCGCTACTGACCCACAGTTTATGGTGCTTGATGAGCCCACTTCCGCCCTTGATGTGTCCATTCAGGCTCAGCTCCTGAACCTGCTACGGCATCTCCAAAAACGATTCGCCCTCAGTTACCTCTTTATCTCCCACGATCTCTCCGTGGTGAGCTATATGACGCATCGAGTGGTGGTGATGTATCTGGGCTGTGTGGTGGAAGAGGGGCCGACTCGTTTATTGTTTACCAGCCCTCAACATCCCTATACCCGAGCCCTGCTCTCGGCATTACCAGTTCATGCTCCTGGAGAACAGCGGGAGCGTATTATTTTGCGGGGAGAATCCCCCTCGCCACTCTATCGGCCTGGCGGATGCCTGTTTGCCCCGCGGTGTCCCTGGGTAGTCCCTCGCTGCCATGCAGAACCTCAGACTCTCCTGCCTATCGGTGCAGAGAGAAGGGTGGCCTGCTGGCGCAGTATGGCTGGTGAGATTGACTCTGAAGGATGAACCAGAACCGGGACGATACAGTTTCGTTGTCGTGATAAGGAGTTACGGAATGAAAGGTGATTATCGTGTTGGCATAGATATCGGCGGGACCTTCACCGATTTTGTCTTACTGCATGTCCCTACGAGCGAGATCCACTTACACAAGCGCTTGACCACACCGCATGACCCGGCAGAAGGAGCGCTGAAGGGTTTACACGAATTGCTCGATACCCACAAGCTCTCCCTGGAAGCTATCGAGACTATTGTCCATGGAACCACCCTGGTAGCTAATGCCCTGCTCGAACGTCGAGGAGCCAAGACCGCCTTGCTCACCACCCAGGGTTTTCGCGATGTGCTGGAGATGGGGAATGAGCAACGCTACGATATTCACGATCTCTTTTTGCGCTATCCCGAGCCTTTGGTACCCCGACGCTGGCGAATCGAGGTTGGTGAGCGCATGTCACGCGACGGCATTCCTCTGCGCACTCCAGATCCAGCCCAGATACACCAGCAAGTAGCCCACCTGGTTGCTCAGGGGGTTGAAGCGATTGCGATCTGCTTTTTACACTCCTACCGGAACCCTGCACATGAACAGATGGTAGCCGAGCTGATCCAGCGGGCGTTTCCCTATCTCTTTGTCTCCGTTTCCTATGCAGTCAATCCGGAAATTCGAGAATTTGAACGGACAGCCACTACTGTATGCAATGCCTATGTGCAACCCTTGATGTATCGGTATATCGAACGTCTCCAGACCGCCCTGTCTGCCGAGGGATTCCAGGGACAATTCTTGCTGATGCAGTCCAGTGGTGGCTCTATCGATCCGACCACTGCCTCTCGTTTTCCGATTCGCCTTCTGGAATCAGGCCCAGCCGGTGGGGCTTTAGTCGCCTCCTTCCTCTCACGTATGCTGAATATACTCGACGTGCTCTCCTTTGATATGGGTGGCACAACGGCCAAGATCTGTTTGATCCGTGAGGGCAGTCCAGAGGTGACCCGGATGATGGAGGCCGCTCGAACGGATCGGTTCAAACCCGGTTCCGGTATTCCCATCCAGGTACCCACTATTGATATGATCGAAATCGGTGCTGGTGGCGGGTCGATCGCCTGGATAGATGGATTGGGCCTGCTGAAGGTTGGTCCGCGGAGTGCTGGCGCAGACCCAGGTCCAGCCTGCTATGGGCAGGGAGGAGAGGAACCGACCGTTACCGATGCCTGTGTCATGCTGGGCTACTTTGATCCGGACTACTTTTTGGGGGGAACAATGAAACTGGACGTGGCTGCGGCCGAAACAGCACTCAGCAGACTCGGGAAATCCCTGGGGCTCAGCACGCCAGAAGTGGCCTGGGGAGTATACAACGTTGCCTGTGAAAATATGGCCGCTGCAGCGCGGAGACACATCATCGAAAAGGGGGCAGATCCCCGGCGCTATCCGGTGATCGCTTTTGGGGGTGCAGGACCAGCCCATGCCTCTCTTGTAGCCCGTATCCTTGGAGCATCCACCTGTATCATTCCACCCCTCTCCGGGGTAGCCTCTGCTTTGGGTTTTCTGGTAGCACCGATCACCTTTGAGTTCTCCCGCTCTTATCCGAAAAAGTTGAGTAGCTTGCGCTGGGATGAGGTACAGGCTCTTTATGCCGAGATGGAAACCCAGGCCCGTCAGGTGCTCATCACAGCGGGAGTAGCCCCCACCGATATCCACTTTCAGCGGCATGTAGAAATGCGCTTTGCCGGTCAGTTTCACGATATTGATGTCCCGATCCCAGAGGGCCCACACACAGAGACCTTGACTGTGCAATTAGCCGAGAGATTTGAGCGAGAATATCGTCGCCTGTATCAGACCTTTCTCCAGGAAAATGAACCGATGGTGCTTAACTGGCGACTGCGCGCTTCTGGACCAGAGCCCACGGTGCACCTCCAGAGCCAGAACCTCTTGACCGGTGGTGAATCGAGGGGGAGGAGTGACCGGAGGCATGGTCAAAATGCCTCGCCTGAACAGGCGCTCAAAGGGTACCGACCGGCTTTTTTTCCTGAGTCTGGATACAGATCCATCCCGGTTTTTGACCGGTATAGACTGACGTCAGGAATGGAAATCCGAGGCCTGGCTATTGTGGAAGAACGAGAAAGTACCACTGTGCTTCGCGCTGGTGATGTGCTTACTGTGGATACTTTGGGCAATCTCCGTATAACCGTAAAGGGTCTGCAATAGAGCTTTGGTCATACTTACTTAAGTAACTATGACTAAGAAATTTCTACAAAAGCCAGCTTTCAAAAGGGGTAGGGTGGGCTGTGCCCACCAACACAGCACTGGTTATTCTCGGTAGGCTCGGACCACCCTACATGTGGATACTTTGGACAATCTACGCATTAGAGTAAGAATCAGCTCATGAATTGTGTAACCTTATATAACACGCATCATGTATCACGTGGTACGCATGTGGTACGCATCACGTATTACGCGATAAGGAGATAACAATGGGAAAAAGCAATGTACAACGTGCAACTCTGGATCCGGTCTCTCTAGGAATCATGTGGAGCCGGCTAATCAATATTACCGAGGAATGCTGGGCTACCCTCTGGCGTACTGCCTTCAGCTCGATCATCGGTGAAGCGAAAGATTTTGCCTGCGACCTGTTAGATGCTCATGGAGAAGCCCTGGCCCATTCTCCTCGTTCTATGCCCTCTTTTAATGTCACCATGCCTCGCGTGGTACGAGCCATGCTCAAGCAGTTTCCCCCACACACCCTGCGAGAAGGGGATGTCCTGATCACCAATGATCCCTGGCTCTGTGCCGGACATCTTTTTGATGTTGCGCTGGTGACTCCGGTGTTTCATAGACAAGGACTGGTGGGGTTTGTCGGCTCCATCGCTCACTGGACAGATATTGGTGGAACGCTCAACTGGTTATCGGCACGGGAGATCTACGAAGAAGGGCTCCAGATTCCACCCATGTATCTCTACCGGGCTGGAGAGCCCAACCACGACCTCCTCCGTCTGATCCGGCAGAATGTGCGTAAGGGGGAAATGGTGCTCGGTGACCTCCAGGCTCAGTATAGTGCCAACCAGGTAGGCACTGCACGGTTGTTGGCTTTTATTGACGAATATGGTATAGACGACCTCTCCACACTGGCCAATGCTATTCAAAATCGGGCAGAGCTGGCTACCCGCGAGACCATCCGCTCTATTCCCGATGGGGAATACTCCCATACGGTCGAATGTGATGGGCTAGGTGACCCATTGACCCTTCCGGTGCGTATTGTAGTTCAGGGAGATGCCTTGACAGTCGACTGGTCAGGGGTCCCTCCCCAGGTGGATCGGGGAGGGATCAATTGTACGCTGAGCTATACAGAGGCCCATACAGTGTATGCGCTGAATTGCCTCTTGACGCCGGATGTGCCCTTCAACGCTGGATCGTATCGGCCGATCATGGTCAAGGCGCCAGAGGGGAGTATTCTGAACTGTCGGTATCCGGTAGCGGTGAACGAGCGTATGCTCATTGGATGGTATCTCGCCCCGGCAATCTTTGGCGCTCTGGCCCCAGTCTTACCTGATCGTGTCCAGGCCTTTACCGGTTTATCGGTAGCCACCTCTGTGTATGGATATGATGCCAGTGGTAATGCTTTCAACGGATTTATGATTCCGGCTGGTGGACAGGGAGCGAGTGCGCATGGTGATGGCAAAAGTGCTCTGCTATTTCCAACCAGCGCGGCAAATGTCTCTGTAGAGATGTTTGAGACCCGAACTACTCTCCTGGTCGAACAGAAGAACTTGCTCCCGGATAGCGGCGGGCCTGGAAAGTTTCGTGGTGGTCTTGGTCAACGAGTCCAGATCCGCAAATTGTATGCCGATGGCTGTCCGGTGCTTCTTTCGCTCTATCCACAGTGTATGCGTTCCACTCTATCCGGGATGCTCGGTGGACAGCCCGGTCGTCGGGCACATGTCCGGCTGGAAGAAAATGGTGTGGTCCAGGAAGGATCGTCTCTGCACAGCCTTATTGAACTGCAGAGACCGAGTCAGGTGTTAACCATTGAGGTGGCTGGTGGCAGTGGATACGGTGATCCACGAGAGAGAGCCGTAGAGCTTATACAGCACGATCTGGAGGAAGAGTTTCTTACACCAGAAGGC
>FWPU01001611.1_pt1 | contig 67124 bp, 58 predicted proteins | sample 2228361 | NCBI WGS metagenome assembly FWPU01 (sample SAMEA103939777, study PRJEB20133) | metagenome
GGCTGCGGGCGTAGGAGATCGCTGCCCGCGCGGACTCCTGCATCACCTCGCCAAGCTGCCCCGTGAGGATGAGATCGCCCTTGCCCTCCATGAGCAAGACCTCGATCGTCAGCAGGTCGCCACCGACGCTGGTGACGGCCGCTCCGGTCGCCATGCCGACTTCGTCCCGCTCCTCGGCGCGGCCAAACTCATAGCGTGGCACACCAAGGAACTCAGGCAGGTTCGCCGCGTCGATGACGATCCGCTCCGGTGCGTCGTCACTGGCGATGCGGCGGGCGGCTTTCCGGCAGAGCGAGCCCATTTCCCGCTCCAGGTTCCGCACCCCGGACTCCTCGGTGTATTCCCGGATCACCCGGCGCAGCGCATCGTCAGTTACCGTCAATTGCTCTGGTGTCAAGCCATGCGAGTCGAGCGCCTTGGGCAATAAGAAGTTCCGCGCAATCGCCAGTTTCTCGACCTCGGTGTACCCAGGAACCTCGATGATCTCCATGCGATCCCGCAGCGCCGGCGGGATGGGCTCAAGGAGGTTTGCCGTCGTAATGAAGATCACCTTCGACAGATCGAACGGTACTTCGAGGTAGTGATCGGAGAACGCGGAATTCTGCTCCGGATCCAGAACTTCCAGCAATGCTGAAGCTGGATCGCCCCGGAAGGCATCCGTGCCGACCTTGTCGATCTCGTCCAGCACGATCACGGGATTACGGCTTTTCGCATCGCGGATCGCTTTGATGACCCGGCCCGGCATCGCGCCGACGTACGTCCGGCGATGGCCACGAATCTCCGCCTCGTCGCGCACGCCGCCCAGCGACATCCGCACGTAGTTCCGGCCGATCGCCCGGGCGATCGAGCGCCCCAGACTCGTCTTCCCAACGCCGGGGGGACCGACAAAGCAGATGATCGGTGACCGCTGGCGATCTCCCGCCAGCTTCCTGACCGCGATGTATTCGAGGATGCGCTCCTTGACCTTTTCCAATCCGTAATGGTCAGCATCAAGGATACGCTGCGCCTCGTTCAGGTCAAGGCGGTCCTCCGTCTCGATTGCCCAGGGAAGCTCGGTCAGCCATTCAAGATAGGTCCGGATGACCCCGATTTCGGGCGAGAACGGATGCTGTTGCTCGAGGCGGTCAACCTGCACCAGCGCCTTCTGCTTCACATCCTCCGGCATGCCGGCGGCTTCGATCTTTTGCCGCAGCTCATTGGCAAGCGTCTCTTCCGGGCTCCCCTCCCCGAGCTCCTTCTGGATCGCCCGCATCTGCTCGCGCAGGAAGTACTCGCGCTGCTGGCGATCCATGCCCGCCTGCGCCTCACTTGCGATCTGCTGGCGCAAGTTCAAGACGATGAGCCGCTTTTGAATCAGCACGCTCAAGCGGCGCAACCGCGCCACCGGGTCCAGAATCTCCAGGAGCTCCTGGCGCTGCTCAGGCGTAAACTCGGGTGAGAAGGCGATCAGGTCCGCAAGCCAGCCCGGCTCGTCGATGCTGCGCACCATCTGCAACACCTCGTCTGGGACATTCTGCAGATGGCTGAGATACGCCTCGACCTGCTCGATGACGGCTGCCATGACCGCCTCGGCTTCGGGTGTCCGCACGACGGGATCGTCGTGCCGGTTTACCCGGGCGACGATGTACGGCTCTTGTTGGATGAGATCAACAACGACACCACGGGCCACGCCTTGCAGCAGCACATGCGTCGGGGTGCCAGGCCGGGAGATCCGCTGCCCGACTTCGGCGATCACGCCGACCTCGCACAGCTCCCATTCCTGGCCAGGTAACTCCTCGTCCGGTACCCAGTCCAACGGTTCATCTTCAGGGCGATCGCCACGCGCATTCCGTGTGATGCCTAGATCGGCCAAGAAGTCGGCTGTCAAATCGCGGAAATCCCCGTCGATCTGCCCTTCTTGGCCGGAGGCTGACGCTTGGACCTCGCGCTCGGTGAGCACCAAGATCTGGCGCAACGGCATGCGCAGCGCACGCTCGATCACCTTCGCCGCTTCGTCATCCTCGATAGGGAACGGGATGGACATGTGCGGCAACAGGACGGTCTCATCGACGACGAGCACCGGCAGCGCGATCGGGCGCCGCTTGAGCCGGTCACTGCGCGGCCTTTCGGTGCGCGGCCGAGCCTTGCGCTTTTCGGTCTCAGGCGCATGCCCGTCCTTCGTTACCAGGGGCTCGACAGGGTCATCGTCCGTCTTAGGGGCCTGCGCGTTGGCGGGTGTCTTTCGTGATCGGGCGCCAGACGCCATAGTTCCTCACTCTCAAGCATTCGTCCGCCGCCTTTTCGGCTGAGAGCCTGGGGTTTTGCGAGAACAGAGTTGCGGCAGATACCAGGCAGCACCGGGCGAAGGTGGAAGGCGGCGGTAAAACCCGCGTATAGTCTAGTGGAATCCGAACGATTGCACCAAGTGGCACGAGCGATGGAGTAGCACCCTGGGGAGATGACCGTGAGCACGCAACAACCACCGCCGACGCGAGCATCCACAAAGCGGTCTCCGGTCGTCATCGGCATCGACATCGGCGGCACCAAGACAGCGCTCCTCTCCTGCGATGCCACGACCGGGGATGAGATCGGTCGAGACCGATTTCTGACGCCTGCCGAGGCCGGGCCGAATGGATTGATCACTTGCCTGCATGAGGCCATCGAGCGGTTGCTGGACAGCGATCGCCGCCGGCGACGCGATCTCTATGCATTGGGCGTCGCGGTGCCAGGTCCCGTTGACGCGGACGATGGCCGGGTGATCGTGGCTGGCAATCTCGCCGGGTGGAAGGATGTGCCCCTGCGCGAGATCCTTCACCGGTCCTACGAGATCCCCGTCTGGATCGATCAGGATGCCAACGCTGCCGCTCTTGGGGAGCGGTGGCGCGGCGCCGCCAAGCAGATGAACAACTTCGTCTTTCTTGCGCTCGGGACGGGCATTGGCGCGGGGATCGTCATCAACGGGCGGCTGCACCGTGGGTATCACCAGGCTGCCGGTGAAACTTGGAAATTTCGTGATGAGCCGGGCGCATCTCGGGAAAAACCGGGATGGTCATGGCGATCTTGAGCAGCTCATTGGCTCACCGGTGATTCGCGCCCAAGCGCGCCAGGTCACACGTCAACGCTTATCGGCGGCGTCGGCAATCAGCCAGGCACGCACCGATCGCCGGCTGCGCCCGCTCTCCCGTCGCGTCGTTGATTACTTGGCAATGACCGTCATTAATCTCACGGCGGTTCTCGACCCTCAGGCTATTATCTTCGGCGGAGGCACCGTCTCAGCCGGAGACGATTTTCTGGAGCGCGTGCGCGAGCGCGTCGAGCGGGAAATCCGATTCGTCCCCGCGCTGATGCGATCGGTGCTGGGCGAGGACGCCCAGCTTCACGGCGCCGTCTTTGGTGCGCTGTGGGAGCGGGAACCGAACCTTGCGCTGCGGGAAGAGCTCCGGTAAGAGTGGGAGCCGGGCACCGCCCACTGCCGGGCAGATGCGCCCCGGAACATGATTGCCATCCGGGCTCGGGCCACGGGTGAGCTCCAGATGTCACGGTCCCTGGTGGATGCTGCTACGGCATGAGCCGCTCGATGCGCCAGCTCCCATCGGGCTGGCGGGTGTAGCGGGTGCGATCGTGCAGGCGGTTGGGGCGCCCCTGCCAAAATTCGATCCAGACCGGCCGCACGCGGTAGCCACCCCAATGCTCCGGCGTTGGAATTGGCTGCCCGTCGTAGCGTGCCTCAAGCTCGGCGAAGGCATCGGCCAGCGCCTGACGGCTCTCGACCGGCTGGCTCTGGCGTGACACGATCGCCGCAATCTGACTTCCACGCGGCCGGGTCTGAAAATACGCATCCGATTCTTCACGGGGAATGCGCTCCGCAACGCCACAGATGCGCACCTGCCGCTCCAGCTCGGGCCAGTAAAACAGCAGCGCGGCTCGTGGATTCTCGTCAAGATCGTGCGCTTTCGGACTCACATAGCTCGTGTAGAAGACAAATCCGCGCTCGTCGAATGCCTTCAGCAGAAGTATTCTGGCCGACGGCACACAATCGGCGCTGGCGGTCGCCAGTGTCATCGCGTTCGGTTCGTGGCCCATTACCTCGCGCGCTTGCTCAAACCAGATTGCAAATTGCCGGATCGGGTCTGGATCAACCTCACGTTCATCGAGAACACCGCGCGAGTAATCTTTCCGCAAGTCCGTCAGCGATCCGCCGGTTGTGCCCATCACTTCACACCCACACTGCGAGCAAAGCAGGTTCCCCTCGCACGCCACCTGCTGCGCAAGCGCAACTCCGAGCGTTGCTGCACGCGCTGGCGCATGCTGTCATCCTGGCAAGAGTGTAGCACCGGCGTGGTGTTCGTCCGGGGCCTCCAGGGCTGGCTCCGCTCGGGAGGTATACCCACTCCCTAAAGGAGCCGGGCCCCCGGGACCGGCCAATCCTTCAACGACATCGTCGACGGTCAGGAAGCCATCGCCGTACAGCTTGTTGATCTGCGTCGCGAACGTCAGCGATCCAGAGAGCACGTCCCGCGGAGGCCCGTCGGCGATGATTTCACCGTCACCGAGCAGCACGACCCGCGTCGCCAGGGTAGCCACAAGCTCGACATCGTGCGTCGCCATCAGCACGGCTGCCCCTTGCTCTTGCTGGCGGCGCAACACGCTCCCCAACCGTGCTTTCCGCACGTAGTCCATGCCGCGAGTCGGCTCATCCAGTAGGAGGACGGGTGGCGCACCCGCCAAAATCGCCGCCAGGGCAACGCGCTCCTGCTCACCAGCACTGAGATCGCGCGGGTGCCGCGTGGCAAGATCAGTCAGATCAAGCTCGGCCAGGAGCCAGTCAGGATCGATTTGGCGCTGGCGACGATACCGCAAGGTGAATTCGAGCTCACTACGCACTCGTTCCTGAAATAATGCCGCCGTGGAGCGCTGCGGCAGATAACCGACATCCTGGGCGATATCTGCCGGATCACGCGAGGACGTGTTCACACCGGCCACGGTGATCCGGCCCGAATGCGGCCGGTGAAATCCCATGATTGACCGGAGCAGCGTCGTTTTCCCGGAGCCGTTGCGCCCCATCAACGCGACAAGCTCGCCCGGCCTCACCGCTAGATCAATTCCACGGAGAGCCATGCGGGAGCCATACCGGGCCGAAACCCCCTGGAGCTCCACCACCGGCCGGTCCCCGGCGGGCGGCACTGCTGGATCTGGTGATCGCGGCCGTGGTCCAGCCATTGCCACGCGTCTGCCCTCTTTGATCGTCAGGGGCAGCGGGTCCCAGCCGAGCAAGCGCCCCAGGCGCACCACCGGCGGCACGAGCAACGGGTCGCACGCGGCCACAACCTGCCGGGGCATGCCCTCCACCGCTTCCTGCCCCGGCATCATCAAGCGCACGCGGTCAGCATGACCAAGCACACGCTCCAGACGATGCTCCGCAAGCACGATCGTCAATCCCAGGTCCTCATTGAGCCGGGTGAGCGCCGTGAGCACATCCTCCGCACCCCAGGGGTCGAGCTGGCTCGTCGGCTCGTCGAGCACCAGCAGCCTCGGCTGGAGCGCCAGCGCCGCGGCCACGGCAACGCGCTGCCGCTCTCCACCAGACAACGTGGCGACCGGCCGGTCCCGCAGGCCGGCGATCCCGAGGAGATCCAGGACTTCCTCGACACGCTTGCGCATGAGCGCTGGCGGAACGCCGAGCTGTTCCATTCCGAACGCCAGCTCATCTTCGACGCGGGCGGTGATGAGTTGTGCCTCGGGGTCTTGGAACACAAACCCAACGCTCCGGCTCAACGCTCGTGGACCGTAATACCGGGTGTCCTGGCCGAGAACGGTGACCACCCCCCCAAACGCGCCGCCTGAAAAATGGGGCACCAACCCATTGAGACACCGGAGCAAGGTTGATTTCCCGCTCCCCGATGGGCCGGCGATGAGCACAAACGCGCCGTCCGGCACGTGCCAGTCAAGCTTGCGCAGCACCGGCGCGTCCTGACCGGGATAGCGGAAGGTCACATCTGCAAATTCGGCCACAGCCGGGGCAGTCATGGCCTGGCGCCTCGGGCTTCCACCGGATCGGGCATCACGGATCCATCCGCCGTCTCGGTCGGCGCGCTCAATGGTGCAAGGAATGCCGGGATCAGCAAGCCAGCCTGGCTCATCAGGTACCACACCTCAACGACCGGGAGGCGAAGCCGGGGATAGGGTTCATAGCGAAGGGCCTCAGGGTTGAGGATCATGACCGTGACGGTCGATCCAGCAGCGACAACCGCGCCGGCAATGGCGGCGAGATCGCCCCTGCGCAGCCGTGGTGAGCGATAGCGCGTCCGGTGGGCAGATACGCCGCCAATCCTCACGCTGACGAGGAGCGAGAGCGCCGCCACGCTCACGGAGGCAACAGCAAATCCAATCCGTCCGGTGGCCAGTAAGTATCCCCCGGTGATTCCGGCGGTGATCCCCACGATGGCCGCTGAGGCTCGCCAGGCCGACAGGTGCCCGCGAGTGTCGGGTGGCGCTCCAAAGGCTCGCGATTCCAGCGCCTCGGCAAGCGTGATGGCGCGCTCCAACCCGCCATGCAGCAGCGGCACCAGCAAGGGAGCCGCGTCGCGCACGCCCCGCGGGCGGTAGCCCCGAGCTATCTGCGCCTCACGAATCTCGCGCAACGCGGCGATCGTCTGCGGCACAAAGGCGATCGCGATCGAGCCAGCGACAGCGACGGTTAGCAGCCGGTCTGGAATGAGTCTGAGTGCGGCTGACCAATCCATCACCGAGCCAAGGAGCGCACCGGCGAGAACCAGGTTGAGCAGCGCGAGCCCGCTCAGCAAACCGTACACCACCGCGTTGAGAGTCACCGGACCGGCCAAGAGGGGGAGCCATGGCGGCAACCGGACCAACTCCGTCGTTCCAGCCCGCACCGTCAAGGCGTTGAACGCCGTCGCCACCAGCGCAAAGATGACGGCAAGACGGATCACTCCTTGCCACTGCCGTCCTTGCTCCCCATGGCCTTGCCAGGCCGCACGCACACCGAGCACTGCCAGCAATACGGCCAGCAGGGGGAATGGATTGCGCCCTGCCAGTGGGGGCAAGCTGGCAGCGCCGGCCCAAATCAGCCACGTCCGTGGGTCGAGGCTGAATTCACGATGCCTCATGGCGCTCTCCCACGAGCGCTGCGCCGTTGGACAGCGATCCAGGCCGCCCCACCGATCCCAACGATCACGGCAATTCCCGCCAGAATCTCTTCCGTTGACACGGATGGCGTAGCTGGGCGCGGCTCCTGGCCAGTGGCATAGACCGTCCGGAGCGCCGGCGTCGGCACTGCGCTGGCTACCCCCTGGGCCGGCAAGCCCCCTGCTACACCGGCCAGCCGCGCGATGTCCTCGATGGTGAGGGCTGGCAGGGGCGGCACCGCTCCAGCCCACACCCAACCATCAATATCGCCGTGGCGAACCTTGGTCGCGCTCGCGCCGAGACTGGCAACGGTCCATTTGCCGGGTGCGGTCTGCCGCAGGTAATGCCAAAACGGTGATTGCGGATCGCCGGTTTGACAGAGACGCCGGCGGCATTCTGCCGGCTGACACCCCTCACCGTCGATCTGGCAGACACCCTCGCCGAGCCCCCCAAACGACACCGTGACCAATTCCACCCCGCTGCGCCGAAGTAGCTCGATCCCGCTGATCGTCTCTTCCGGGAAGGCCACCAGGGCATAGGTCACCCGGCCATCCCCGTGGTACACCAGCAGTCCCGCGTAGTGCAGCGGCTCAGCCGCCAGCCCGGTTCCCGGCCAGATCCACCAAGAGATGAACAAGGCAAGGGCACACAGTGCGCGTGCCCTGCCCCGCATGCCCTGGCACATTGCTCTACGGTCCACCGACCGGCGTCGCCCCGCCAACGGTAGTGCCGTCCGATGGGACCGCGCCTCGCACCACGATCGGGAGTGGCTGGCCGGCTAGCGCCGGCAACGCCTGCACGGTGGCAAACAGATTGTCATCTGGCTGGTCGGCCTGGTAGCGAAACGCGCCGCTCTCGTTTTGGAAAGCCGCCAGCGCTGCCATCGCGTTCCGCCATTCATCCGACGCTGGATTGCCTCCCGCGGCAACAATGGCCTGAACCGCTAGCGCGGTTGAGTTGGCATCAGGAGCGCTGCCCGGCTGGTACGGGAAACCACCGTCCTCCGCTTGCGCCGCGGCCAGGTAGTCCAACCCTTTCTCAACCATCGGATCGTCTGCCATACCGAGAGCTGCCAGCGCCTGAATCACCATCGCGGTGGTGTTCGTATCCCCCGCGCCTTCCGTCGTGGAGCCATCGAACGCCCACGAGCCATCAGCAAGCTGGGCAGATTTGAAGGGTTCCAGGGCGTTCGGCGGAACGGGTGCGCCCGCGGCGATAAGCGCCAGCACACCCAGCGCATGGTCGAAGATTCCGAAACCGATCAGTCCGCGGCGGGCACTCGTCTCGACAATGGACAGCGGGTTTACGGTTGCGACATCGCGGGGATTGCGCCCTGCGGCGACCATCGCCAGCGCGAGTTTTGCTGATTGTGCAGGCCCGGTTTGGGTATAGACCAGCGCGTTTTGCTCGAGAAACTGCACCCCCCGGTCAATTGCGCGGCTATCAACCTGAACGCCCACGTTGCGCACCGCGCTCAGCGCGATCAGGGCGTCGGCAGTCACACCTGGATCGGACGACCCAGAAAACCCGACAAAACCCCCATCGGGCGCTTGCTGGCTGACCAGCCAGGCGGCACCGCGTGCCAGCGCCTCGCTGGTCGGCACCGGTGTCGCTACCTGCGCTGTCGCCAGCGCCGGCAGCGTGGCCAGCAACATCGCCCACAAAGCCACCATCATGCGAGGGACACGGTGCGTGATCGATGCACGTGTCATCATCACCTCTTCCTTTTGGCTGTCCGCCTGCGCAGCGCACGGCGCTCACAGACGAACTGAGCCCCTTGGCGTCGCGCTCGCACGCGGCGCGACGCATCCTTACTCCACGGATACACGATGCGTTAGTTCAGTGGGACCGTCATACGGTGTCCTCCCCCTTTCCTGCGAAGGGCAACGGACGCGAACAGGGGCGGGCGACCTGGCTCCGCCACACCGGTCATCCCGGCGGTGGCGATACAGTTGCGCGACAGCGCCGGCCTCTCACCGGCTTCCCCCTGTGAACTTGCCCAGCATCACGCGGGCAAGCACCCCCTGTCGCAAACGAACGAGGCAGACGCGGCTTGTGGCCGCAGCAGGAGTGTCGCACTCCAAGTCTCAGACGTCAATCTGGCGCCGGTGCCATTCCAGCCCCTAGCGCGCACGAGCGCGCAATGCTATAAGGCTGCGACCGGCGGCATTGCGGGGACGAGCGGAGGAACACGAGTGGAGCTAACACAAGCATTTGAGCTAGGCATCGTCGCGGCGGCGGCGGCGATTGTGGGCTCAATGCTCGGGCTGGGCGGGGGCGTATTCCTGGTACCGATCTTCACCCTCTTCTTTGGCGTCGATCAAAAGCTCGCGATCGGGGCGAGCGCCGTTGCCGTCGTTACCAACTCGGTCGTCGGCTCGACCGTGCACCTCCGCAGCGGATTCACGAACCTGCGTCTGGCGATGCTCTTGCAAGTCACCATGGCATCAGGGGCGCTGATCGGTGCCCTGACATCCGTCTTTGCGCCTGAGCGAATCATCAACGCGATCTTCGGCGCCGTCCTGCTCTACGCGGCGGTATCCATGGCGCTCCGCCGTCAGGCAGTGCCCACAAATACCAATCGCCCGGATCCGTGGGGCCTTGGTGCCAGGTATTACGACCCCGCGGCGCGCCGGACCGTGCGCTATGTGCCAGAGCGCGTCGGGCTTGGGTTAGGCATCAGTGGCGTTGCTGGCGTCATTTCCGGCATGCTTGGCGTCGGTGGTGGCGTTATCCAGGTACCAGCGATGAACCTGCTCATGCGTGTACCGGTCAAGGCCGCGGCAGGCACCAGCGCCTTTATGGTCGGCATCACTTCGGTTGCGACCGCCTTCGTCTTCTACGCGGAGGAGAAAATGGATCCCCGGATCGTCGTGCCGGCAATCATTGGCATTTTCGCTGGATCACAGGCCGGCTCCCGCCTCACCCGGCGCGTCCGAACCCACCGGCTCGTGCTTGTGTTTGTGCTGGTGTTGTTGTATCTCGGCGGCTCGCTCTTGCTGAAAGCGGCCGGCATTACCGTTCCAGGACAGCGATGAGCGCGTTGAACACCGACGATCCCGAAGCGATCCTCGCCGCGGAAGCCGAGGCAGAGATCGAAGCACTCGAAGAGGCGGAGCACCATCCAGTCTCCGCATTGCCCCCCATTTCGCACGCGGCAGTCATGAGCCTAACGTGGGGATTCCGGCTCGGGGCCGCTCTCCTCGTGGTGGGCCTCGCCGTCGCGGCGATGAGGCAGGAATCCTTGGGAGAGCGCACCGATCCGTTCATCGAGATCGTTCCAACGATTCTCGATGGCCATGCTCGCGGGATCGTTGATCTTGCCATCGTGACCCTGATGGCGACACCCGTCGTCACGACGTTGGTCGTCGCTGCCGGCTTCTTCCGCGAAGGGGACCGGCGCTATGGCCTGATCACGCTGACGGTCCTGGTTGTGCTTGGCATCAGTGTCTCGCTGTCGCTCGTACGCTAAGGCGGAGGTTGGCGAGGCATGCGAGGCACTGTCGGCATCGTGATCGCCATGGCGGCTGAACTGCGCCATCTTCTTGCCTTTGCCGGGCAGGCGCGGCACGCGTGCGGGCGCACTTGGCAGAAATACATGATCGACATCGGAGGCATGCCTGTGGTCGCCTTGCGGAGCGGCATCGGCCTCCTTAATGCCGCTGCCGCGACGGAGCACCTCATCGCCTTCCATGCTCCCGCGCTCGTGCTCAATGTCGGGTGTGCTGGGGCACACCGGCGTGACCTGCTCCCTGGCGACGTCGTGATCGGTGAGCGCGTCGTCTACACTGGCGCTGTGCATATCCTCCCGGACGGCACTGAACACCATGTTGGATTCGGGCACGCTGTTGCTGGCGAGCGCGTTGAGCCGGCCATCTTTGTCACCGATTCCCGCCTGGTTGCGCTCGCTCAGGAAGCCGCACGGGCGTATCGCCCTGAGCCGTGGCCAGCCAATAGCTTTTGGCCACCCAGCATCTCGCGTCGCGAGCCCGGCATCATCCTGGGGCCAGTCGCCTCTGCCGATGTGTGGACACAAGCGCATCACCGGCTCGACGAGGTGCACCGGCGCCACGGAACGCTCTGCGAGGACATGGAGGCAGCGGCAATCGCGCATGTCTGCGCGCGCTACGGTATCCCGTTTTTGACGATCAAGGACATCTCAAACAACGAGTATCACCGCGCCAGCGACGTCACGACATTTGCCGATTTTCCTGTCGATGAAGTAGGGAAGCGCGCGACAGGTCTTGCAGTAAGGCTCATCCAGCAGCTTGAGATTGACGGCACAGCACTCGCTGGCCGCCGCTAAGGCTCTGGCTCGCGCTCGTCGCCGTAGTAGAGCAGTGGGCGCACGACCATGTATCCCTCCTCTGGCCGCACGTCGAGCACCACATCGGCATGGTGGGGGAAAAGATGCTCGCGCCCGGACGAATCCGTAACGACAAACACGTCGTTTGCGCCCGTTTCCAGCACGTCGGTGAGACGGCCAATCTCGTTGCCCGCCTCATCGAGCACGCGCAAACCGATCAGTTGATACAGATAGAACTCGCCTGGAGCTAGAGGTCGCGCATCCCGGCCGCTAATCCGCAATGGCAACCCGACGTATCGCCGGCCTTCTTCCGGGGTCGTAATGCCTTGCAGCCGGATCAGCGCATGGCCCGCGTGCAACCGGAAGCCGAGCACCCGCCGGGGTTGCTGCTCGTCACCGAGATACATGAATTTTACCGTTGCGAGGTGCTCTGGGTCATCGGTGAGGAGCTGCACCTTGAGTTCGCCGCGAACGCCATGTGTGCCAACGACTTTCCCCACTTGCAGCCGGACCGCTTCCAGCGGCGTTCCCGGCTCTGGTCCCGCGGTCTCGATCAGCCGCTTTGGCTGCGGCGCACGAGCTCGCCGGGGACGCCGCGGTGGGGCTTCAGGCCGCCCTGCATCCTCGCTTGAAGCCGGTGCTTGGGAGGATCCGCCCGCTGATGCCGCCGGCGCAGAAGCCTGCCGCCTCCGCGCCCGGGCAGCGCCAGCGGCGGGTGGCCGGACTCGCTCGCGCGCTGGCGGCCCACCGGAAGCGGCGTCGCGATCAGGAGCGTTATCCTTCGATGTCAAGGCTGGCACGGAGATTGTGGCGAGATCCTGCGATCATGACAAGCGTGCGCATCGCCTTCGCAATGCGGCCCTGCCGTCCAATAACCTTGCCCATCTCGCGCTCTGGAACGCGGAGCATTAACTGGACCACGGAGCCGTGCTGCTCAGCCGTGACCTGCACCTCTTCAGGCGACTCGACCAAGTTCGTCGCCATATAGAGGACAAGCTGGCGAAGTTGCTCCGCGGGATCAGCAGCAAGCATCGTCCGTCGAATCCTTCCGCATCCGGTCCGGCGCTCAGCGCAACAACACAATGCGGCGCCGCATCAGAGGAGGGTACCGGCGCCATGCCGCGCACAGGCCGCTAGGCGCCAGCAGATGACGCCGCACTCGACTGCGAAGCCCCCTGGGCCTCGATCAACCCATGGCGAACCAGCATAGAGCGCACGGTATCAGTCGGCTGAGCGCCAACGCTGAGCCAGTACCGAATCCGCTCCTCATTCAGCTTGATAGTGGCTGGCTCGGTCAGCGGGTCATAGAATCCGACTGACTCGATGAACCGTCCGTCACGTGGCGACCGGCTATCGGCCGCGACGATGCGGTAGCTGGGCCGCTTCTTGGCGCCCATGCGCCGCAAGCGAAGCTTAATCACGCGTCGTGCTCCCTCGTGTACCGTTCCTAACGTCTCAATCTCGGTGCCAAGGTATGCCGTGGTGGGTACACAGACCCACCCCGCAATCAGCGGCAAATCCGCCCGTTTATAGCACCCGTCATGGTTATCCGTCAACGCGCGGCCGCGACCAATCGCCAGCAGGCACGCCAAACCGGCTCGTGCTGCGCTCTCGCCGTGGAGATGCGCGCACTCCCACCCTGACCGCAGCATACACCTTTTGCCGCGATCCAAGAGCAGACGGCGTCTAGCGTTAACAGCGATTAGCGGAACTGCTTTGCTCGCACACCCACTTCGTGTCGCACGCGGTAGCCGCGCAGGCAGCGACAATGACGTGGGTCAATTGCCGGGGATACCCAGCCCGTAACGCCCGGCGAGTGATTTGACTGGGACCATGCCGCTTGACAAGAGCCTCGGCGATGACACGACTTGGGCGAGGTGTTAGGTCATCGTTCGGCGTCTGGGCGAACATGATGGCCATTCTTCCTTTCTGCTCATCCCGGTCACGCGGGAAACCGGGATAGGCCACTCAATCCTTCCGCTTTGTCACCGGAGAAGGTGAACCGGAACACATCGTGCCTATCTTAGCGATACGACAACATTTCGGCAATCGTGTACGTACGCCTCTTTTTGGCAGCGATGCAGCGACATGCGTCATACCAGATTTGATTACCGTGTCTCGGAGGCACCTCCGTTTACCGGTTCGCCCCCGACGATGCCCGCGGCTGGCCATAGCTCGCGCGAAACCGCTCACGCATGCCGGAAATCTCGGCTTCCGGCACGAGATCGGGTTCCCGGCCGCCATTCGCCGCCAGCGCATGGACATAGACGCGCGCTGCTTCTTCCACGACGGTGGCATACGTAAGCGCGTCGTCAAAGGTGCAGCCAAAGGTGATCAGTCCGTGATTCTTTAAGATCACCGCGTTTGTCTCATCGTCCATCACTTCCAGGACGCTCTGACCGATGTCGTCCAGCCCGGTCAGCCCGTAGCGTGTCACCGGCACGCGCGGGCCAACCACGATGCAGACTTCGGTGAGGATCGGCGGCAAAGCCGGCCGGATCGTGCTGACAACGGTTGAATAATGGGAGTGCGTATGCACGATAGCCCGGATGCGCGGGTGTGCCCGGTAGATCATGGTGTGCATCGGCGTCTCCGAGCTGGGCCGCCGGGTGCCATCGCGCACCACGCCCTGCTCATCGACGATCACCACATCGGCAGGCGTCATCTCTGGGTATGGCATTCCGCTCGGCGAAATGGCGATCAACCCCGTCTCCGGATCACGGACACTGAAATTCCCCGCGGTGCCATAGACAATCCGCCGCTCCAACGCGGCCAACCCAACGCGGACGACCTGCTCACGCAGCTCAGCCAGGAGCACAACGAACCTCCCTCTTTCCCCTCAATCCGGTCATGAGCTCCATTTGGGACGCTAAAACTCGCTTTCAATCACCCTTTCCGGATCAATCGCGGCAAGCGCTGCTAGCTCTGCGGGTGACGGAAATGGCGTTCGGGGCGTGCGTTCGTCCACTGCTACCGGGAACCCAGTCGCTGCGCGCACGGCTTCGGGCTCCACGCCTGGGTGCACCGATTCCACCTGAAGCCATCCCTCTCGCCGGACAAACACGCACAGGGGCGTGACGACCCGATCGACATTGCCCGACGCAGTCACGAAATTTAAATGCTCGACAAATGTGCGGCGGTCGTGCTTCGTTCGCCAGAGAATCGTCCGCCGCGCGGTCGGCATCAAGGCCGCGCTACCGGCGCCGCCGGGCAGCCGCACCTTCGGCTGGCGATAGTCGCCGATCGCGCTCATGTTGATGCGTCCTTGGCCGTCGATCTGCACTCCACTCAAAAAGACCGTGTCTAACCGGCCACGCGCGGCAAGATCGAACAAATCCGCCAGGGTAACGAGCGTCCGGGTCCCTTGCAGCAGCGCTGGATCCACCGTTGACACAGGCAAATGATCAGGAGTTGGGTTCACGCTGCCGGTGATGTTGAGGTAGACCAGATTCGGAGCGTGGAGCCGCTTTGCCAGCAGAATCGCCACCATCGGCAACGGCGACGCAACCCCATGAAAGACCGTTTCCCCATCGCGCAGCAACCGGGCCATCGCCACGGCCATCATCACCGGCGCTGGGGGAGTGTCAGCCACCGGCCCTTCATGTACGCTGTCACGGTCATGATGCACAACGCGCTCGCTCACGCTCCAACCCCGGATGGGACACCGGCCAGGATACGCTCTTCGACGAAGCGCCAGAAGGTCTGCTCGTCCTTACTCGCTGCGACATAGTCACGCAAGTAGTCCTCATCGTAGCCGTAGCACCCGGCGCAGGAGCACGGCCACGCACCGCGTGGCGCTTCCACCACCGCTTCCACCAAAAAGCCAGGAATGGTGACGGTCTCCGGCGCCGATTCAAAGATCGCGCCATCCACGATGCGCTCGGCGGTGAGGATGACACGGCGGGCTGCCTGGGCCATCAGCACATCTTCGAAGCGGGTGCCCCAGATCCGGGCGTTCCCCTCTGGGTCCGCTTCCTGAACGTGAACGATCGCCACATCGGGTTGCAGAGCGGGCACGACGACGACCTTCTGACCGGTGTACGGATCGGCCAGGGTGCGGAATCCAGTCACCTGCGGCACATCTGAGCCGGTTAGTCCGGCGACCGGCATGAACGGCACTCCCTGGATCGCCGCCCGCAGCCCGGCAATCACGCTGTAGCAGGCATGCTCCCGCACCGTGACCCGGCCCTGCTCAACCGCCCGCCGGTATCCCGGCGCCAGTCCCAAAACCGTCTCAAATCCGACGAACCCGGCGGTCACAGTCGTCGCACATCCGGTCGCGGCGAGCAGGTCAATGTCGTACGCGCCCGCGGTCTTGATGATCTCCAGCGCTCGCTTGCGCTGCCGGACGATCTCGTGGACAGCCGCGCACGGACTCCGGTGGAGCGTGTTGCCACCCAAGGCCAGGCGCGAGCCATCGCCGATCGTTGCTATCGCCTCACTGAGTGAGATGCGCTTGTCCTGCATAGGAGGCCTCCCGTGGTGATGCCCGGCGCTCACGGTCCCGCCACCGAATCATAGCCCGGTGACGCCCGGTTCGGCACCCGACCTCCAGCCGCAGCAACGGTCAAAAGGAGCGCTCAAGCGCTTGCGGCGACTCCTGCTCCACACGCGACCGACCACAGGCGCTCAAGCGGTGAAGCCTGCTGGTACAGGATGCGCCACAGGGCATCGAGCAGCGGGAAGCGCGCGGCGACATCACTATCCATCCCAGTGACCTCCCGAGCCAGCCGGTACCCGAAATCCGTCGCCAGGTAGCCTTCCACCGTTGTGCCCTGCGCTGTCAACGCGGCAAACGCCTCGTCTGGCCGGTCGCCTAGGCCCAAACGCTCTCCGAGCAGGCGATTGCGACCGGCTGTCAGCGTTACCTGGAGATCACCAATCCCGGCGAGTCCCAACACAGTCTCCCGGCGTCCCCCGAGCCCTTCGGCGAGCGCCACCATTTCCCGCACAGCCTGTGGGAACAACGCTGCGCGCAGGTTGTGATGTGGTCGACCCGTGCGCCGCTCCAGTCCATCGGCAACGCCCAGCGCAATGGCATAAGCGTTTTTCATCGCCGCGGCAACCTCGACGCCAACCACGTCATCGGTCGCCTCGATGTGATAAGCCGGCGTCGCGAACACGGCTTGGCACACGGCAACCGCGTGAGGCGATCCGGCGTACGTCACCGCAGTTGGTAACCCCATTGCCACTTCGTTGGCCTTTGACGGCCCACCGACGGCAACGATCGGCCCGGCGTAGACTTCGGCGATGACCTCGGGCAATAACTGGACGGTGCGCGCCGCGGTTTCATCGAACCCCTTGGCGACGGTCATGAGGACGTGTGCCTGCTGGAGCAGTGGCCCCAGACGCGTGACGATCTTTCGCACCGCGTTGGACGTCACTGCAACCACGACCAGCTCAGCGCCGGCCAATGCCTCCTCGGCCTCCTCTTCGGCAAAGACGCGCACCGAGGCAGCCACCGGCACCCGCAACCGCGGGTGATTGTGACCCGCCCGCAATGCTGACACGATGGCGCCATCAAGCTCGGTGCCCCACAACCGGACATCGTGGCCGTTTTGAGCCGCTGGTGTCGTCAGGCCAGTGCCCATGTCACCCGCGCCGAGGATCGCGACGCGCGTCACCTTCGTATCCTCCCCCGTCGGTGGCCAGCATGGGGCAACCGGTCCCCCTGGAGGTGCCGGAGGACCGGATCGCCACTGGCCATCAATCGTTACTTACTTCGAGGCTGCCTCATCCACCTTCTTGGCAATCTCAGCCATCGCTGGACCGGTGGGATCATCGCTGGTGGTCAGTTTGCCAAGCTCAACGGCGATGATGTCTGTCGCGATGAGCGGCCACTGCGGAAGGTGCGGCTCGGTGCCCATACGATTCATGATCACGTTGTACATCTCAGGGAAGTGACGCGTAGTCCCGGCCGCACCAACCTTGGCCGCCTCTTTGACACGTGGATCATCGAACGTTGACTGCCTCATCGGGCTGGCTCCGCCGCCAATGATCGAGGCGTTGGTCTGCGTGTTGGAGCAAGTCGCCCACTGGAGGAAAATCCAGGCCGCGTCGGCGTTCTTCGAGTATTTGGAGAGGCAGTACGTGCTCCCGCCTTGGTGACCCAGGTCGGGCGTCTCCTCAAATCCACACTGCTCGGCCGGGCGCTGGGCGACATTGGCCGGCAGCGGCGCCGGCTCCATGAGCCCGGAAACCTTCGAGTTCGCCGGGTCATCCCAGCCGGGGAAGTCCTCGCCCCAGGTGATCACCTGGCCACCTTGGCCCTGCTGGATCGCGGTAAACTGGCCGCCCCAGTCGTACGTGGTGACCGCCGCCGGCATGTACTTCTGAAGCTGGCGCATGTAGTCAACGCCTTGGACCGCGAATTCATCGCCCAGCGAACACTTACCATCGGCCGTGAAGATCGAGCCGCCGTGCGACCAGACGTAGGCGGTCATGTCGCACTCAAGGGCGTAATGGCCACTCTTCATCTGACCGACCGTACCATAGGTGCCCTGAGCGCTCTTCGCCTCGTTGATGATGCGCGCGTTCTCCAGATACTCCGGCATCGTTGTCGCCGGCTTGAGCCCCAGCTCCTCGTAGATGTCCTTGCGGTAGAAGTACATGAAGATTGGCACGTCGCAGGGGAAGCCGATCATCTTATCGCCGTACATGGCGATGTGCCGCACGAGTGGTGGCAAAAAGTCATCAATGTTATAATTCGGCATCGCGAGCTCCGGCTTTTGCTCAAACAGCTCGCGCGGGTCATAGGTATCGTTGATAAAGCGCCCGACCCATGCCTGATCAAAGTAGTAGATATCGTTCGCGCCCAGCTTGCTGGCCGCGTCCTGGCTCACCTTGGCCAGCACTTGATCAAGCGGCACCACCTCCCAGTTGACGGTGATGCCGGTGATATCTTCGAACATCGCCTTCTTGAGATTGATGATAGCCCGGCTCGGCGGCGTCTCCTCAGAAACAACCTTGATCGTGGTTCCCTTGAACTGGCCGCCCACGTCGCGCAAGAAGGCCACAATCTCCTCTGGCTGGGTCGCTGCCGCCTCCTGCAGCGCAGCCGCCGAAACGGACGGCAGCGACCGGCGCCGCACCGGCCGGCTCGTCAGCGCGACGCCTGCCCCCGCGAGCGCGGCAAGCATCGTTCTGCGGGTGATTCGCCCGACTCGCCAATCCTCAATCGCCCGGTAGATGGCAACCTTGGCATCCCTATCCTTCATCGCGCTCATACAGTCCTCCTGACTGAGTTGGCCACGCTGCGCCAGTGCGGAGCGGCCACGGCATGGCCGCCCCATCTACGCGCTAGCTGCTCCTCATCTCCGAGATCATCGCGACGAGCAGAACTCGAATTGCGTGCCGGTCTCACCTCCTTTGGCATGCCGAGAGAACGACCAAAGCCAGGCGCGCCTGTGTTCGCTATTTGAGAGCGCCCAGCGTCAAGCCACGCACGAGGTGACGCTGGACGAGCAGGATGAAGATAAAGATCGGGATCATGGACGCTGTGCCCAGGGCGGCCATGTAGCCCCACTCGGTGGCAAAGGCGGTTGTGAAGGTCGAGGACGCTACTGGCACTGTGCGCACGATCCCGGTCGTCAGCACTAAGGAGAGTAGGAACTCGTTCCAGGAGAAAATGAACGACAGCACCGCTGTCGCGGCCAGGCCACCGCGCAAGTAATGAAGGAGCACGCCGCGGAACGCGCCGAACCGGGTTGCTCCGTCAATCATCGCCGCTTCATCAAGCTCGCGGGGCACTTCGTCAAAGAAGCTTCGTAGCAGCAGGATTGCGAGCGGGGCGTTGATCGCGGCATGGACGAGGATCAACCCACGATACGTGTCAATCAGGCGGAAATCCCGAAACATGATGAAGAGCGGGAAGGCCACCACCACCGGCGGCAACATGCGCTGCGATAGGATCCAGAGGGCCAGGTCTTTGCTTCGCCGCATCGGAAAGCGAGACAGGGCATACGCCGCCGGCGTTGCAAGCACGAGAACGAGAATCGTGCTGCCAACAGCGATGATCACGCTGTCGCGGAGGTAGGGAATGGAATAGAACGTCGATCCTCCCGAACCGCGGCCAACCGAGCCCGTGGTCTCGATATTGAACCGCGTCGGATCAGCATTGCCGAGCACAACCCGGAACCAGTTCAGCGTGGGATCGAAGCCCAGCAGCCGCGGTGGAGAATGCAAGATCTCTGATGTCGGCTTGATCGAGGCGAGCATCCACCACAAGATCGGCGCAAAGAAGATCAGGCTGACGATCGCGGCCAGCCCCGTCTTGATGACTGTGCCCCCATGTCGCCGGCGCCATGTTCCCGTCTGTCCGGTCATCGGTCTCTGTCCCCACCCTGCCCGGCAGCCGCGTGCAATGCTTTCGCGACCGTTGTCTTGGGAAGCCGCCACGCGCTGGTCGCCATTGCTCGCTCCTTACCAGGCCACCTTGAAGACCCGCACGTAGACATTCGCCACGACAATCGCTAAGACGAGAATCACGATCCCGAGGACCGAGCCATATCCCCATTCGATCGTGACAAACGAGCGTTGATAGGCGTAGAAACTGAGGACTTCCGTCCGCGTGCCAGGACCGCCACTGGTGAGGACGAAGATGTAGTCGAAGACCTTGATGAGATCGACGACCCGGAAGAGCACGGCTACGGCAATCATCGGCCGCAGCATGGGGAAGGTGATGTCCCAAAACTGGCGCCAGGCCCCGGCGCCATCAACTTGCGCCGCTTCCAGCGGATCCAGCGGAAGTGCTTTCAGCCCGGCCAGCAGGATGAGCACAAAGAATGGTGTCCATTGCCAGATCTCGGGAATAAGGACGGCCGCGAGCGCGTAGCGGCCGGTGCCTCCAAGGAGGGGTTCCTGCTTATCCACGAGTCCCACTCCCTCAAGGATCCACTGGAGCGTCCCGTAGTCCGGGTTTTCCAGCACGCGGAACATCACCGCCGCCACCGTTGGCGGCACCACCATCGGCAAGACAAGCACCGCTTGCCACAACCCGGAGAGGGCCGGACCGGAGTTCAACAGGACAGCGATGGCCAGACCAAGCACGAATTCGATAACCAGCGCGGCCAGCACGTACTTCGCGGAGGTCAACAACGCCCCATGAAGCCGGTCATCGTGCAGCAGCCGCCGCCAGTTTTCCAATCCGACAGGCTCCACATTGCCGGTCATGGGATTGAATTCGCGGAATGAGTTGCGGACGTTGTAAAGAAACGGGTACAGCCCGAGTCCCAGCAGCAGCACCACGACCGGGACGATCCATGGCCACGGCCGGTCCGAGGTCATAACCCGGCCAAGCGCCCAGAGCGGAGACCGGCGCACGACGGCCTCACGGCCAAGCCGGCGCTCAACGCCGGTCAAGGGGTCAGCATTTGTCATCCGTGCCACTCGCCGAACAACCCAGCTACCAAGGTTCCCGTGCCGGACCGTCTCAGTTCAGCCTTCCGTAGAGACGGGCCTCCATCCCAACGCCATGCCTTGCACGGGATGAACAGGGACCCCCAATGAAAACTTGCTCGTTCACTGTTGTTGCACACGCTAGCACAAGCCTTGGACGGTGTCAATGGCTTCTTGCACAATTGACCAGCTTGCGCGCATTGTTGCATCTGCAGCGGACGGGCGCTCCGAGTCATCATCTGAGATCCGGGAGCGTCTCCTACGGTCGTGTGTGGTACCGGAACAGGTGGCGAGCGCTGGTACAATCATTGTGAATGCGCGTCGCAAAGCCGCCGTGCGCCTGTTGAGAATGGAGATACCGTCTTGAACCAGCACCGGCAACCGCAAGATGACGATGAGCTTTTCCTGCTTGCTGACGTTGCCCATCGCTATTACGAGCAGGATTTGACCCAGGAGCAGATTGCCCGCCAGTTGCGGGTATCACGCTCAAATGTGTCACGAATGCTCAAGGAGGCGCGGCAACGCGGCCTCGTCGAGATCCGCATACACCACCCGTTGCAAACCATCCCGCAACTGCAAGAGACGCTGCGGGAGCGGTTCGGCTTGAGCGATTGCCTCGTTCTCGCCAACTGGCCCCCGCCGGGCGACGCCGCCGCGGAGCAAGAGACCGCTCACAAAATCGGCGCCCTCGCCGCTCGCTATCTTCAGGAGCACGTACCCCACAACTCGATCATCGGCATCGGCTGGGGGAACACGATCTGGCACATCGTCACCAGCGGCTACCTGCGCAAGAAAGCCGGAATGAGCGTCGTGCAGGTCATGGGCAGCGTGGGCGGCGGTGAGCCCGACATCGATGGCATCGAGATTGCTTCCCGCCTAGGGCGCATGCTTGGCGGCCGGGTGTTCTATCTCCACGCGCCGATGATCGTCACGGACGCCGCGGTCCGATCGGGGCTGATGCGAGACCAGCACATTCGCCGCAGCTTGGAGATGGCCCGGCGAGCACAAACGCTGGTTCTCTCGGTTGGGGCTATCAGCCGCCGCTCCGGGCTTTACCGGGCGGGCTATCTCAATGATGTTGATCTCGAATATATCCAAGGCCAGGGCGTGGTCGGGGACCTGGCAGGCGTTTATTACAGCCGGAGCGGCGAGATCGTTCCCCTGGAGCTGAACGAGCGCATGATCGCCATTTCGCACGAGATCATGCGCAAGATTCCAATGCGCGTCGGCGTAAGCTGGGGCACCGCCAAAGGGCTTGCCAACCTCGGCGCGGCCCGGTCTGGACTCATCAATGTCCTCATCACCGATGAGACGGCCGCCCGGGAGATGCTGTCGCTGGCCAGCGCCGACGGCCTGGATGCTCCTAGCCTAGCGCCAGCCACCGTCACGACGGGCGAATCGGGCTAGCGCTATCCAGACTCCGTCTGCGAAGCCGCCGAGGGCACCGGCGCCGCCTTCGCGATCTCTTCCGTGAGCGCCGTCAGCCGGTCGATGAAGGGACGAATCGCTGGGAACAACGGCCGGTAGACCTCCTGGAACAGGCAGTCATACCACCGTTGCGCGTGGTCCTCGGGCACAAACGTCCGCGTTGTTGCCGTCATCGCCTGGGCTGCCTCAGCAATGCTTGGATACCAGCCAGCAGCGTACGCAGCCAGAATCCCCGCCCCGAGGTTTGTCGCATCAGCCGAGCGAGCCCGCAACACGGGCGCGCCTAACACGTCGGCCATGATCTGGCACCACAGGTCGCTCCGCGAGCCGCCACCGAGAATCACATGCTCGCTCACCGGCTCTCGACAGCTTGCCACAATTCCGTCGATCGCAAGCCGGTGCTCAAAGGCGATCCCTTCCAGAATTGCCCGGTACAGGTGATGCCGCCGGTGACTCGTATTCCAGCCGACAACGATCCCACTCGCCGCCGGGTCCCAATACGGATTCATCACGTTGTTCCAATAGGGCACCAGCGTCAGCCCACCTGCCCCAGGAGGGAGCTTTTCCGCCTCACCTTCGTAGTAGGCAAACGCCGCTCGCCCGTGACGCGGATCAGCAAAGTGCTCCATGAACCAGGTTACCGTCGCCGTGCCGCCCCGCAGCACCGACTCCAGAACGAACGTGCCTGGAATTGCGCCAATGTCCGTCCGGTACGCGAGATCTGTCACATAGCGGGAGGTCAAGCAGCCACCGGCAATGGCCGTGCCGAGGTTGACATAGGCTCGCCCTGGTCCAACGACTCCTGCGCCGAGGCACGCGGCTTGGCCATCGCCAGCGCCAGCCACAACCGGCGTTCCCGCCAGCAAACCCGTGCTCACCGCGGCCGCGTCGCTGACCAGGCCAAGAACGGTGCCCTGCGGTGCAATATCGACGAACTGATCAACCCGAAGCCCAATTCCTTCGATGAGCTCGGCTGCCCACTGCCCGTGCTCCATATCAACAATGCCCATCGGGTCGGCGCTCGCCAGGCTCGTCACCCATTTTCCTGTCAGCCGGTGCACCAGGAAGGCATGGACGTCGAGGAACTTGGCCGTCGCGGCAACGATCTCGGGCTCATGCTCAACTACCCACAAGAGCTTGGGCAGCGATTGCGTCAGCGACGGAGGGCGCCCTGTCAGGCGGTGGATCCAGGCGTGCCCGAAGCGGCGATCCAGCTCGGCGAGTTGCGGGCGCGATCGCTCATCGAGCCAGAGGATGGCGTTTCGCAACGGCTCGCCGCGTGCGTCAACTGGCACGAACGACTCGCGCTGGTGGGTGATGCAGAGCGTGGCAATCCTGTTTGCCCCCACCACATCAACGACTTGCCGCACGGCTCCTTGCGTGGCACGCCACCAATCACCGGCCGCTTGCTCGCCCCAGCCAGGCTGTGGAGCTAACAACGCCAATGACTCTCGCCCTTCAGCCGCCGGGAAACCTGAGGCATCCCACGCAATCGCTTTACACGCCGTCGTACTGCAATCAATCCCTAGAACAAGGTCCATGACGCCACGCCCCCTCAGACCGGCAGCGCATGCACACGCAGGAAACGCTTTACAGTGTGTCATTTGTCAAGCCTGGCGATCAAGGTGAGAGCAGCGCGATTGACACCAGGTCCACTCCTGGTATCATGCCGTGGCAACGGCGCACACTTATGCATTGCGTGAACAGATGTGAGGAGAGCGGCATGCGCGTGGCAATGTTTTACGGGCCTGGGGATGTGCGCATTGAGCAGACCCCGGATCCGGCTCCCGGTCCCGGCGAAGTGGTAGTGCACATCGCAACGGCGCTGACTTGTGGTACGGATCTGAAAACGTACCGGCGCGGCCACCCAACGATCATCGCCTCGCTGCCGAGTCCGTTCGGCCACGAATTCGCCGGAACGATCGTGGCGCTCGGCGAAGGGGTCGACCCGGCGCGCTGGCCGGTCGGCACCCGCGTCGTCGCGGCAAACTCTGCTCCATGTAACCACTGCTTCTACTGCCGGCGCAACCGCCAGTCGCTCTGCGAGAACCTGAAATTCCTGAACGGAGCCTACGCGGAGTACATCGCCGTTCCCGCCCCGATCGTGCAGCAGAATCTCTACCGGATCCCGGATCATCTCTCCGAGACGGAAGCAGCCCTGGCCGAGCCGCTGGCCTGCGCGGTCCACGGCGTGGCCGAGAGCATGATCGAGATCGGGGATTGGGTGGTCATCAATGGCGCGGGGCCGATCGGGCTGATGTTCGTCTATCTCGCCACACGCCGCGGAGCCCAGGTCATCTGCAGCGACCTGAGCCAGGATCGCCTGTCACTGGCGCGTCAGCTCGGCGCCGTTCACACGGTCCACGTCACGCCAGATCTCGACCAAGTCGAAGCCGTTCGCGCCCTGACGCCGGACGGGCGGGGCGTGGACGTGGCGATCGAAGCGGTCGGCTTGCCGGAGATCTGGGAGAAGACCGTCCGGATGGCTCGAAAGGGCGGGATCATCAACCTCTTTGGCGGGGCAAAGGGCGGCACCACGTTCAGTGTCAACACAACCGACCTGCACTACGGGGAGCTGCTCATCAAAGGCGTATTCCACCATACGCCGCGCCACTTCGAGACGGCAGTGCAGCTCCTGGCTTCGGGTGAGTTCCCAGCGAGCGCGTTCATCAGCGGGTATCGTCCCCTAGAGGAGCTTGTTCCGGCTCTGGAAGCGATGGGCCGGCAGGAAGGGATCAAGTACGCGATTCTTCCTACCCGGCCAGCAGCCTGAGCAAGCAGGTGAGAGATTGCAAGTCCAACGCGCGGCGATACTGGCCCTGGGAAGCGCGCCTGTCCGTCAACGGCACGGCTCGCTATCATAGGGAGACGACGTGCTGGTGATCCGTTTCATGCCTTTCAACGGCTGCTGCCGAAGGACGATGCGCTATGGGAACGTATCCCGCCGAGGTTCACCGGTCCCACCTCACCCCGCTTCGCTTTCTCCAGCGCAGCGCCTATGTCTTCCGCACCAAACCGGCCATCGTCTATGGCGACCAGTGCTGGACCTACCCCCAGATGGCCGAACGCGTCAACCGTCTGGCCTCGGCACTGCGCGGTGCCGGCGTGCAGAAAGGCGACCGCGTGGCGGCACTCTTGCCGAATATCCCGCCGATGCTGGAGATGCACTTCGGTGTGCCGCTTGCCGGGGGTATCCTGGTCGCCATCAACACCCGGCTCAACAGCGACGAGATCGCCTACATCCTCAGCCACTCCGGTGCGAAGGTCCTCGTGGTTGACACCGAGCTCGCCCCGCTCATCGAACCGGTCCGCAATCAGCTTCCAGCGCTAGAGACGATCGTCAGCGTCGAGGATGTCCCCGGCGGTCTGCGTTTGCCCGGCCCGGACTATGAGTCCTTCCTCGCCGGTGGCGATCCTGCTCCGATCGAGTGGCCACTCGACGATGAGGACGAGGTCATCGCCATCGACTACACCAGCGGAACAACCGGCCGGCCGAAGGGCGTGATGTACACCCACCGCGGCGCCTACCTCAATGCGCTCGGGGAGATCATCGAGACGCGCATGAGCCCCGACAGCGTCTATCTCTGGACGCTGCCGATGTTTCATTGCAACGGCTGGTGCTACCCCTGGGCGGTCACCGGCATCGGCGCCACCCACGTCTGCCTCCGCAAGCTCGATCCTGGCCGGGTCTGGGAGCTGGTCCGCACCGCAGGTGTCACCCACTTCTGCGCCGCGCCGACCGTCCTCATCGCGCTGGTCAATCATCCCGCCGCGCCCCGTGAGCCGCTGCCGAACAAGCTGATCGTCAGCACGGCCGCCGCGCCTCCCTCGCCCCAGATCATCGCGCAGATGGAGGCACTCGGCGCGGAGATCGTCCATGTCTACGGGCTAACCGAGGTCTACGGCCCCTACACGGTCTGCGAATGGCAACGCGAATGGGACGCACTCCCTCCCGAAGAGCGCGCACGGCTCAAAGCGCGGCAGGGCGTGGGCTACATCATCGCCGACGACGCCCGGGTCGTGGATGACCAGATGCGCGACGTTCCAGCCGACGGTCAGACGCTCGGCGAGGTCATCATGCGCGGGAACAACACGATGAAAGGGTACTACAACGATCCGGAGGCGACGGCGAAGGCGTTTACCGGCGGCTGGTTCCACTCGGGCGATCTGGCGGTCATGCACCCGGATGGCTACATCGAGCTGCGCGACCGCAAGAAGGACATCATCATCTCCGGCGGGGAGAACATCTCCACCATCGAGGTTGAGCGCGCCATCTACAGCCACCCGGCCGTGCTGGAGGTCGCCGTAATCGCCATTCCGGATGACTACTGGGGCGAGGTGCCGAAGGCCTTCGTCACGCTCAAGCCCGGCATGACGGCGACCGCGGAGGAGATCATCGCGCACTGCCGGGAACGCCTGGCGCACTTCAAGTGTCCGAAGGCCGTCGAGTTCGGCGAGCTGCCGAAGACCTCGACCGGCAAGGTCCAGAAATTCGTGCTGCGCGAGCGGGAATGGGCCGGTCACGAGAAGCGCATTCACTGACGCTGGCGCTGCCATTCCGTGCTGGGGTCATCGCGTTTGCATTGCGGCACACGGAGCATCGGTCGGGCACCGCGCATCCCAATCGGAACTCCGGTGCTTTGGGAAAGGAAAGAGGTGAGCGATTCTCTCCACAAGTTCCAGAATTTGCTGCGCGAGCTCTTTCAGTTTGACTGCGCTGACCTTGACTTCGGCATCTACCGCATCATGAACGAGAAGCGGGCGGTTATCGAGCGATGGATCGCCGAAGAATTGCCGCGCGCGGTCAGCGAGGAACTGGACTGCGGCGCGCTGGCAGCCCAAGCCCAGGCTAAGCAAGAGCTGGAAGCCGCTCGCAAAAAGGTGCTGGAGGCGCTGGGCGAGGATGCGCTGGATGCTGAGGGTAACCTCGCCGAGACATATCACGCAACGAAAGCCGGACGCGAATACCTGGCCGCGCTGGAACGCGCCAGGTCGGCCCACGGGCGCGAAGCCCTGGAAGCCGCCGTGTACAACCACCTCTACGCTTTCTTCAGTCGCTACTGGCAGGACGGCGATTTCATCTCCAAACGCCGCTACTCGAAGAGAGAGCGGTACGCGATTCCCTACAACGGCGAAGAGGTCTACCTCTACTGGGCCAACCACGACCAGTACTACATCAAGACCGGCGAGCACTTCACCGACTACACCTGGAAAGCGCCAAACGGCGTGACCGTGCACTTCAAACTCACAGCCGCAGACGTGGAGCAAAACAACGTTAAAGGAGACAAGCGCTTCTTCCTGCCACGCCTGGACGGCATTTCCTGGATCCCCGGGGCGGGCGCGTTGACCATCCCATTTGCCTTCCGCCCGCTCACTGAGCAGGAAACCATCGCCTACGGGCAGAAAAACCAGCAGGAGGCCATCATCGCTGAAGCGGTGAGGGAAATTCCCAAACGCCTGCCCAAAGACGCCACTCCGGCCCTGGCGGCCCTGACCGCCGCAAAGCGCCAGACCGAGAAAGGCGAAACCATCACCCATCTGGAACACCACCTGCGCCAGTACACCCGCCGCAACACCAGCGACTTTTTTATCCACAAAGATTTGAAAGGTTTCCTCTCTCGTGAGCTAGACTTTTACCTGAAGAACGAGGTGCTAAATCTAGACGAGCTGGAACAAGCCGGTGAGCACCTAGCCGAAGGCTGGTTTCAGCTACTTCGGCTGATTAAGCGCATCGGTCTGCACATCATTGATTTCCTATCGCAGATCGAGGACTTCCAGAAATTGCTCTGGGAGAAAAAGAAGTTCGTCACCGAAACCTTCTATGTCATCACGGTAGGAAACATCCCGGGGGAGTTCTACGCCGAGATTGCCGCCAACGAAGCGCAGTGGGAAGAGTGGACGCAGAGACTGCGCATAGATGCTCTGCCCCGTGACCTGCTGACCGGGGACAGGGAGACGCCGGCAGGGCGCGTGGCCTTCCTCAGAGCCCACCCCTCCCTGCCCCTCGACACGCGCCACTTCTCAGAGGATTTCGTGGACCGCCTGCTGGCAAGATACGACAACCTGGACGGGATGACCGACGGCCTGCTAGTGCACAGCGAAAACTGGCAGGCACTCAACCTGTTACAAGACAAGTACCGCGAGCGAGTGAAGTGTATCCATATTGACCCACCTTATAATACCCAATCCAGCGGTTTTCTTTACAAGAATAACTATCAGCATTCCAGCTGGCTTGCGATGATGGCAGATCGTCTTCGCTGCGGCTGGTGGTTGCTTAGTGAAGGCGGTCACTTGCTGTGCCACATCGACGAAAACGAACAAGAGAGACTCCACTTGCTGAGCAACGAGCTGCGGTTACCCAGTGCTGGAACGATCGTGTGGGACAAGAAAAACCCCATGCTTGGCCGCAAGGGTGTCGCCACACAACATGAATACGTTCTGTGGCGCACGCGGAGCGACAGCTCCGTCTACATGAGAAATGTATACCAAAGGCTCATTCTCGATAAGGCACGCGAAATTGTTGCCAAGTATGGGAAAGTCACTGACGAAGCACAACGGGAATTTGCACGCTGGATTGCCGAATGCCCTGGCCTTTCTGGAGGAGAACGATCTTATAAATTCTTAGATGACGACGGTCGCGTCTATCAAAGTGCGAGTTTGGCGGCTCCTGAGCCTCGCACCGACCCGAAGTTTTTCGTTCCGCTAATTCATCCAGTGACAGGAAGGCCATGTCCCGTGCCACCTAACGGATGGTCCCGTTCGCCAGAAACAATGAAGCAATTATTAGCTTCGAACATGATTATCTTCGGGGTAGACGAAACTGTGCAGCCGCGACGGAAAATCTTCCTAACGGATGAAACACAGAGGCAAGTCTCATCCCTAATTCGGGACGCTGGTCGAGGCAAGTTAGATCTGGATCAGCTCGGCTTCAGCTTTCCGTACTGTCATCCCGTTTCGCTCTACGTGCATCTCATTGGGGCAGCATCACTGGAAAATAACTCAATTGTTCTCGACTACTTCGCCGGCTCCGGCACCACCGGCCACGCGGTGATCAACCTCAACCGAGAGGACGGCGGGAGGCGCACATTCATCCTCGTGGAGATGGCCGATTACTTCGACACTGTCCTCCTACCGCGCATCAAGAAGGTCACCTTCTCGCCAGAATGGAAAGACGGTCGGCCAAAACGCATCGCCACGCAGGAGGAGTTCGAACGGGGTCCCCGCATCATCAAGGTCATCCGGCTGGAATCCTACGAAGACGCCCTCAACAACCTGGCCGTTGAGGAAAGCAGCGGGCAGATGGCCTTGCAGTTCGAGGATTACCTGCTTAGGTATATGCTCCAGTGGGAAACGCGCCACAGCGAGACCCTGCTCAACGTGGCGAAACTGGAGAAACCCTTCGACTACTGCCTGCATATCCACCGAGACGGTGAAACCCACGTCCAGAAGGTGGACCTGCCGGAGACCTTCAACTACCTGATCGGGCTGGACGTGGAAAAGCGGCAAGTCCTGAGCGATGGTGGACGACGCTACCTGGTCTATCGCGGCACCACGCGCGACGGGCAGCGCGCCGTGGTCATCTGGCGCGAAACGGCGGGCTGGAAGGAGGAAGACTACCAGCGCGATCGCGACTTTGTGGTACAGCACAAACTCACCGAAGGCGCAGACCTGGTCTATGTCAACGGCGATTCCTTCATCCCCGGCGCGCGGGCGCTGGAGGGGGTGTTCAAGGCAAGAATGTTTGCTGGTGTGGAGGCGTAAACCATGAACCCAGCGATTGACCTGCCGAAAGACAAGATCGCGGAGTTTTGTCGCACCCATCACATCCGGCGTTTGGCCGTGTTCGGTTCGGCATTGCGCGCCGATTTCCGCCTGGATAGTGACATTGACATTCTCGTTGAGTTTGAGCCGGGGCACATTCCGGGGCTGTTTGGCATGGCCCGCTTGGAGCGGGAACTCTCGGCACTGCTCGGCGGCCGCAAGGTGGATTTGCGCACCCCGGAGGATCTCAGCCGCTACTTCCGCCAGGAGGTGATGGAAGAGGCCGAGGTACAGTATGCGCAAGGATGATCGGGTTCGCCTACGCCACATGCTGGACGCAGCCGAGGAGGCGATTGGATTTGCCCAGGGGCGGAAACGCTCAGACCTGAATCACGACAGGCAATTCACCCTGGCTATGGTCAAGGACATTGAAATCACTTGGAGAGGCAGCCTATCAAACGTCCGACGAGACAAGAGCAAAACTGCCGGATATTCCCTGGGACGACATCATTCGGATGCGCCATCGCCTGGTACATGCTTACTTTGACATCAACCTGGATATAGTGTGGCAGACGGTCCAAAACGATCTGCCACCGTTGGTGGAACGTCTCCGCGCTTATTTGTTGGGCAGGGAATAGGTCATGTCAAACGCATCTCAGCAATACTTCAAACTTGAGCATCGCCTGACCCTGCTGGCCTGGCTTATCGATCTTTTGGGATACCGAAGCAACCGCGAACTGCTGGAGGACATGAAGCGGGCCGAAGAGGGCTTTGACGCTCATGGCCGCAGTTACATCTGCCATCGGCTCGTTTCACGCGGCAGCAAGGTGCAAATCCCGGACAGCGATCTGGCGCGCTACGATGACAACATCCGCATGCATCTTGCCGCCATTAACGCCCATCGCAGTCAGCCCATCACATTGCGCTACTTCCAGTACCTGGCCGCGCTCTATACCGAAATCGTCCTTGACCGTCTCTTCAATCACAAAGCCCAACTGCTGGCCGACCTGAACGCCTTTGTGCACCAGCGCAACAGAAAGAAGCTGCCCAGCGAACCGCCGGATGAACCCTTCACCGAAGCCGACCTGACCAAACTGGCCTTCTGGATGGCCACCGGCAGTGGCAAGACGGTGATCTTGCATCTCAATTACCATCAGTTTCTGCACTACAATCGCGAGCCGCTGGATAACATTCTCCTGATCACGCCCAACGAAGGCCTAAGCAAGCAGCACCTGGCCGAGTTCGCCGCGTCCAGCATCCCTGCCCGGTGCTTTGACCTCAACCACAGCGGCTTGTGGGCTGGCGACCGGAACGCCGTGCAGGTTATCGAAATCACTAAATTGGTGGAGGAAAAGCGCGGTGGCGGGGTGAGCGCGCCGGTGGAAGCCTTCGAGGGGCGAAACCTGATCTTTGTAGATGAGGGCCACAAGGGCAGCGGCGGCGAAGCCTGGCGCAGGTACCGTGAAGCTCTCGGCACAACCGGCTTCACCTTTGAGTACAGCGCTACCTTTGGCCAAGCGCTCTCAGCAGCGCGTAACGATTCACTCACTGCCGAGTACGGCAAGGTCATCGTCTTCGACTACTCCTACCGTTACTTCTACGGAGACGGCTACGGGAAGGACTTCCGCATCCTCAACCTGCGCCGCGAAACTGATGATGAAAGGACCGAACTGCTCCTCTTGGGCAACCTACTCTCGTTCTACGAGCAGCAACGCCTTTTTGCCGAGCAGGCCGAGGCCCTGCGCCCCTACAACCTGGAAAAGCCGCTCTGGGTGTTCGTGGGCAGCACGGTCAACGCCGTCTATAGCGAGAACAGGCAGAAGCGTAGCGACGTGCTCACCGTGACGCGCTTCCTCCATCACGTGTTGGAGAACCGCCATGGCTGGGCGGTCGAAGGCATCGCAAAGCTATTGTCGGGCAATAGCGGCCTGGTCACGCCGGACGGGGTGGACCTGTTCGCCGGGCGGTTTCCCTACCTGCGCGAAAACGGTGAGTCCGCGCCGGACCTGTTGGCGGACATCCTCCGGCGGGTGTTCCACGCTCCAGCGGGCGGCAGCCTGCACCTCTGCGAGATCAAAAGTGCCTCGGGCGAACTTGGACTGAAGGCCTCCAGCGCGGAGGGGTACTTTGGTTTGATTTACATCGGCGACACAGCCGAGTTCAAGAAGCTCGTGGAAGCCGACACCTCGGACATCACGCTGGAAGAAGACGCCATCGCCGTTTCGCTGTTCACTGGCATCAACCGCCCGGATACGCCGATCAATATCCTCATCGGCGCCAAGAAATTCATGGAGGGGTGGAATTCCTGGCGCGTCTCGAATATGGGTCTCTTGAACATCGGGAAGCAGGAAGGCTCACAAATCATTCAGCTCTTCGGGCGCGGCGTTCGCCTGCGCGGCAAGGGATACTCGCTAAAGCGCAGCACTGCTGTTCCAGGCGAGCATCCGCCGCACATCAAGCTCCTGGAGACGCTCAACATCTTCGCCGTACGCGCCAACTACATGGCGCAATTCCGGAATTATCTCGAGCGCGAGTGAGTGGAGACCGAACCGGTCATTGAACTGCCGCTCTTTGCCCTGCCGAACGAGCAGGCGCTTCAGCGCGGCCTGGTGGTCCCGCGCCCGGAAGACGGCCGCGATTTTGCCGCCGAGATGTTCGTCCTGCTGGCCCCAGATAGTGAAGTTACGGTACAGGTGGATTTGTCGGTTAAGGTGCAGGCACTGGAAAGCAGCGCAATGGGCTTGCAGGCCGCGCACGTGCAGAGCCGCTGGAAGCAAACGCTCCCAGATGAACGTCTGGAACTGGTGGATTGGGAGCAAGCCTACCTCGACCTGCTGGAGTATAAGCAACGCAGAGGCTGGAACAACCTGGTCATCCGGCCTGAAACCCCACGCGCCATTCTGCACCATGTCCCTTACATCCTCACGGCGGACGATGCCGTTTTCCATCCACGTGCCTTTAAGGATCGCACCCGTTTACAGGAGGCGGTTACGGCCATTCTTCGGAGGTACCTGGATGCGTTCTACCGTCGCGCCCATGAGCGCTGGGATAGCGAGCACCTGGTGTATCGGCCGGTGGATAACAACGATCCTAACCTGACCTTCGGTCACGGGAGCGCGCAAGAGCAGAAACCCGTCTACACTATTCGCGTGCCGCGCTCACGGAGCGATCTCATCGAAGCCGTGAAGAAACTCTACGATGACATGGATAAACTCCTTAAGGAGGAAAAGGACAGCCTGCCGCGCATCCACTTCGATCGGCACCTCTATGTTCCATTGCTGGTCAAAAGACCTGACGACGAGCTGAGCATCGAGCCGCCCGCCTTAGAATCGAGCGAAGCGGCGTTCGTGCATCACCTCAGAGCCTATTGGGAAGCCGAAAAAGACACATCGCTCGCCGGCAAGGAGCTCTTTCTCCTGCGCAACCTGAGTCGCGGGAAAGGCGTGGGCTTCTTCGAGGAGAATGGCTTTTATCCTGATTTCATCTTGTGGATTGTGAGCGAAGGGCGACAGCGCATTGTGTTCATCGAGCCGCACGGCATGATCCACGCAAAAGCGTATAACTACGACGACAAGGCCCGGCTGTGGGAACGTCTGCCCAAACTGGCACAAGAGCTGGGGCAAAGAACCGGTCGGCAGGACGTCGCGCTGGACTCGTACATCATCTCAGCCACACCCTGCGATGAGCTCCGCCCGCATTACGATGATGGCAGCTGGGACCGTGAAAAGTTTGCTGCGCATCACATCCTGTTTTTGGAACGGCACGAACAATATGACTACATTAAGAGGATTTTGGATGAATAACGAAGTATGGTTCCACGCGCCGCAGCGTCCCGCCGGCTTTGGCTGATCGGCAAGCCGTCGCGCTCGGTGCTCCGATCTCCATGAGGAACTCCGACTGATTTGCACCCGGCGCCTCAGAGCGATAGGATGGACGCCGGTTGAGAGTCGCGTTGGGTGTCCGGTGCACGTGGCCCCACTCCGGAGGAGATCCAATCACCGTGCGTTATCTCCGCTTGATCGCCATTGCCATGACAGCGCTCGGCGTGGGCGCCACCATCGCTGCGCTGGCGCTGGGCCTCGGTCCCCTCTGGACGCTGACAGGCATGATGCTCGCCGTCGCTGGAGTGGTCAAAATCGCGACGGTCGCGATCTGGAATGGCTTTGCCGGTCTCGGGCCGATCAAAACAGGTGATGACCGGCCGCATCCGCCAGTCTGAGCATCCCTGGCCCGCTGTGTGGCCGTTGTGAGGCTTGCCGTGAGAACGCCCGCCGAAGATGACCGCCTCGCTCGCGCTCGACACGCCCGGCAAGTGATCGCCGGCAGCGAGATCCGGCCACCAAGCAGCTACCGGCTCAGTTCCTCCGCGCGCGCTAATGAGCATGCGCTCTCCCCGGCGCAGCGAAACTACCTCATCGGGGTCTTCGCGCTCCTGGTGCTCGGGGTGCTCTTGTACCTGGTGTTTGGCTTTGGCGTCGCCAGCATCGTCTTTTTTCTGATGGCGCTCACACTTTTGTTTGGCTGGTTCGTCTTCTAGGAGGAACGATCGTCACGATGGTTGCCATGCCGCATCGCCTCGCCTGGTCCGCGATCCCGGAGGAAGACGTCGTGCCAGGAGTGACGCGACAAGTGATTCACGGTGAGCGTCAAACGATTGTGCGTTATGTTTACCAGCCAGGCGCGGTCTTTCCCGTGCACGCCCATCCGGAAGAGCAAATTACCCTTGTCCTAACGGGGAGAATTGCGTTCGACATCGCCGGCGTGCTTCACGAGCTTGGGCCAGGGGATGTGGCGCTGATCCCAGGCGATACCCCGCATGGCGCCCGCGTGGTTGGCAATGAGACCGTTGAGACATTCAATGCGCTCAGCCCCCGGCGATCTGCCAGCCCGTGCTTCTCCAGCTTTCACAACGAGTAGGGTCAGCATGAGTGAGGAAACGCGGCAACGGTTTCGTGTGATTCGAAGCGACGAACCCTCTGGGCAGCCACCGGCTACCCGGCGCGAACCTGGCTACGCGCCCGGCACGTTCACCCGGATCTTCGATCTCACCGGGCGAGTCGCGCTCGTCGTAGGCGGAGGCGGCGGATTGGGCCGCGCCATCGCCGCCGGGCTCGCGGACTTCGGCGCCCGGCTCGCCATTGCCGATATGAACCAGGAAGCAGCCGCGGCCACAGCCGGGATGTGCGAGCGCCCTGGCATCGCTTGCCTGGCCGAACGTCTCGATGTCACCAACCCCGCCATGGTCCAGGAGGTTGTCTCCCGTATCGAGGAGCGCTGCGGCCGCATTGATATCCTGGTCAATGCCGCCGGTGTCCAGATTCGCAAGCCCGCCACCGACTACACGCCGGAAGAATGGCGAACCATTCTCGACACGAACCTCTCTGGCGTGTTTTATGTCACGCAGGCGGTTGGGCGTGGCATGCTCGCGCGGGGGTACGGGCGCATTTTGAGCATCGGCTCGGTCTCCAGTCTCCTGGGGCATCCATACCATGCTCCCTACGCGGCATCCAAAGGCGGCTTGGCGATCATGACCAAGGCGCTGGCGACGGAGTGGGGTCCGCGGGGGGTGACGGTCAATGCCATCGGCCCGACCTACACCGAGACGAATCTGACCAAGGGATATGCGGACGATCCGGAAATCCGGCTCCGGTTGATTTCGGAGATCCCGCTCGGCCGGCTCGGCACGCCGGAGGACCTTGTCGGCGCCGCCGTGTATCTCTGCTCCGACGCGGCCCGCTTCGTCACCGGGCAAACGCTTTTTGTTGATGGGGGCCGCACCGCCGACTAGCGCCTCTGGGACGACGGCTGCCCATCTCCTTGTGACTGCAACGAGGCGAGATCCCTCGCTCCGCGCTCCTATATTGCCGCGACCGGGATCACGCCAGAGCGCACCAGCCCGGCTGTCGTGTACGAGCGCCTGACGCTAGAATGCAACCAATACGCGTTGGATCACTTGCACCAAGGGGGCATCTCAGTGACGGCAACAGCGGTTCAGACCTATGGGAATTACATCGGAGGCGAATGGCGGCCCGCGAAATCCGGCCGTACTTTCGAGAATCGCAATCCCGCAAACACCGACGATCTGGTCGGATACTTTGCCGCGTCGTCCAAGGAGGACGTAGACGACGCAATCGCCGCAGCCGCCGCGGCCGCCGAGTCCTGGCGCAACACGTCCGCGATCCAGCGGGCGAATATTCTCTACAAAGCATCCGAGATTCTCGCGGCGCGGGCAAACGAGATTGGCCGGGAGCTCACGCGCGAGGAAGGCAAAACGCTCAAAGAAGGGATCGGGGAAACCAACCGCGCTGTGCAGATCCTGCGGTATTTTGCCGGCGAGGCGCAGCAGCCTTCTGGTGAGCATTACCCGTCAGCAAATCCGCTGACAATGCTCTACACCGTTCGCGAGCCACTCGGCGTGGTGGCCGCGATCACGCCGTGGAACTTCCCCATTGCGATTCCTGCCTGGAAAATCGCGCCGGCGCTCGCCTTCGGCAACACCGTCGTCCTGAAGCCCGCGAGCTTCGCTCCACTCTGCTCGGTCCGGCTCGTCGAGATTCTGGCCGAAGCGGGGTTGCCGCCGGGAGTGCTCAATCTGGTGACCGGTTCTGCTGGCGAAGTCGGCGATCCCCTCGTCCGGGACGACCGGGTCGTCGGCATCTCCTTTACGGGCTCCGACACGGTGGGCCGGCAACTGAGCAAGATCGCTGCTGAGCGCGGGGCGAAGATCCAGCTTGAGATGGGCGGGAAGAACCCGGCCGTCGTCATGGCGGACGCGGATATGGAGCACGCCCTTCAGCACGTCGTCTCCGGAGCGATGTGGAGTGCCGGCCAGAAGTGCACGGCGACGAGTCGCGCCATCGTTGATCGCCGCATCGCGGCCGAGTTCACCGAGCGCCTGGCCGAGCGCATCCGATCGCTGAAGGTTGGAGATCCGCTGGCCCCAGAAACACAGGTCGGCCCGGTGATCTCGGAGGATGCCGTCGAGCGCCTGGTGACGGAAGTCGAGCGGGCCAAGCAAGAGGGCGCAGCGCTCCTGGCTGGTGGGGTCCGCCTTGCGGAAAATGGCTTTGCCAAAGGGCATTTCATCGCCCCAACGCTCCTCGGCCAGGTAGATCCGCATTCCCGGCTTGCGCAGGAGGAGTTGTTTGGGCCGGTCCTTGGCGTGATCCCCGTGGATACGCTCGAAGAAGCGATTGCGATTGCCAACTCGGTTCGCTACGGTTTGTCGGCCTCGATTTTCACGCGTGATTTGGGCAAGGCCCTTGCATTCGTCCGCGGCATCCAGGCTGGCGTCGTCCATGTCAACAGCGAGACGCCCGGCGCCGAGCCACAGGTGCCATTCGGAGGGATGAAGGGCTCAAGCTCCTACTCGCGCGAGCAAGGCAAAGCGGCCCGTGAGTTCTTTACGCAGACAAAGACGGTGTATATCGATCCGCCACCAGCGTCCTAACGTCGTGCAGGGGTGATCCGGCTAGCTGCGACGCCTCGACTGGCGCAGGAGACGAGCGGGGCACGGCCCCGAGAAACGGAGGGAACGGATGGCAGAGCGCGAAGCCACAGCCGTGTGGGAAGGAACGCTGACGGAGGGGAAAGGCCGGTTCACGGTAGGCAGCGGCGCAATTCCGGAGCAAGGAGTCACCTGGAAGGCTCGCACGGAGGAGCCAGGTGGCATGACCAGCCCGGAGGAGTTGATTGCCGCCGCTCACGCCTCGTGCTATGCCATGGCGCTCTCCTACGCCCTGCAGAGCGCCGGTCATCCGGCAGAGCGCCTGACTGTCACCGCCCAAGTCGGCTTTGGCCCGAAGCCGGGAGGCGGCATGAAGGTGACTCATTCACATCTGCGGGTGCGTGGCAAGGTACCAGGTCTCGATCAACAGCGGTTTGCCGAGCTGGCGCGGGAGGGTGAGCAAGGCTGCCCAGTCTCCAACGCCCTGCGCAATAACGTCGAGATCACTCTCGAGGCGACACTCGAACCGTAGAGGAGCGGGGTTCGAGGGGTGGGGACTGGGAACATCCGGCGTCAGTGGGACAAACCTTCCTGCTACCTGATGACTGATGGTTGCCCACAACCGGCTGACGCCTGATGGTTGAAAGCGCGAAGCTCGCGCCTCCCCAGTCCCTCCCTACCCGCTAACTCCTGACACCTGCGCCGGCGGCCAGCGGCTCTTTCGCAAGCGGGCGGCGGAGCTCAGTTGAAGGTAGCGTGAGGAGGTACCGGACAAACGGCTTCGGGTCATCCCAGGCAAAGACGGCAAACGAGCGCGCACTAGCCCAGGAGCGGAGCCATTGCCATGGTGTGAGCTGGCCCGCTCGCCAGTGTGCCCATGCCGACCGGATATCCCCCACGGCCGAAAGCCAGCGCACGCCGGTCTCGAACGTCATCTGCGGCGCGGGCTGGCGGCCTGCAAGGTCGAGATACTGGATCAGCGGGAAATTCACCCCGCAGTCGGTCGAGTGAATGATCTGCGCGGAGAAGCGCGCGTTGAGCTCGATCATCCGGGGAGTGCCGTCACGAATATCGCGCTTGAACTCGATGTAGCCGAAGCCGCGAAAACCGGACCCCTTGAAGTATCGCAAGCCGAGATCGAGCAGCTCCGGGTCATGGACGCTCTCGGCCATCGTGCCGACCCCGAATTCCACCGGATACTGGCGAATCTTGCGGGAGGTAAAGACCGCGAGCACGTCGCCGCTTTCCGCGACATAGGCCCGAACATTCGAATTTTGCGTGTTTGGTCCGGGGACGATCGCCTGAACCATCACTGGAACGCCACTCGGCAAGATTTCCGCCAGCACCCGCACGAGCTCGCCTGGCCCGTGGACCTTGACCCCCTTGCCAAGCTTCGGGAATTGCGCCCGCCAGCGGAACGACTGGCGTCCCTTGATGAACGCCGGATATGCGAGTCGATCTTTCATCTCGTGTACGTCGGCCAGCGACGTTGGATAAAAGGTCTGCGGATAGGGAATGCCGAGCCGCTCGGCGATCTCATATTGCACCCGCTTATCCACTCCGGCCTCCACAATCTCAGGTGGCAGGCGGTTGAAGCGGAACAGATCGGCAAGCTCATGACCGTGATGAGCCAGGAAGAGCACGAACTCATCCGAAGCGGGAAGGAGAATGCCTGGCTCAGCGAGGCGGCTCCCTTCCTCTCGCAAAAACGCGACCAGCTCTGCTGGTTGCGTCACCGGGTTCGGGCATTGTTTGGGTGTGCAATAGCGCGTCGCAAAGCCGAACCGGCGAGAATCCGTACCGAGGCCGATCACCGGAACCCCGGCCCGGCCAAGACTGCGCACGGCGCCAAGACCACCGAAGACATTGATATCGAGCACAAAAGCTGTTGGTCCCGGTGCGTTGTTCATTGAGCTTGGCTCCTGGCGCTGCGACTGTGCGTCTCACTCATCCATGTGCCTCCCCAGTGGGCGTCGCTGGTTCCGGAAGGTGGCCGGCCCAGGCCCTGAGGCGGCGCTGTGCGAGGCCGAGCACGGCCTGCTTGGCGCGCATCCCAGCCGGCGCGAGACTGCGCGCCGCGGCGATCCAGGCATAGCGCGACTGGCGATAGCCGGGAATAGCGATCTCGATGCCACCGTATTTGCGCTTATAGTCCATGAAGCCACCGAGGTCGTACCGGCGCACCCCGCGAGCTTTCCAATACCGCATGGCATACCAGTGCAACGCCTCATTGGGCCGGTTGTGCTGGTAGGCGCGGTAGCTTGCGCCACCCCAAAAGAACATCAGGTCATTGAATGCGGGAAAGATGCCTGTCGCAATGCATCGCCCATCGGCATCACGAGCCCGCAGGAGAAGCAGCATGCCAGCGGGCTGGAGATGGCGAATCAAGGCCCGCACACGGGTCACATCGTAGGTCGGAACGAGCCCCTGTCGCACGAAAACCTCGCGCAACTGGTCATAGAACTCATCGGCGAATGTCAGATCGCTCGCCTCTTCGATCGTCACGCCAGCTTTCTCTGCCTTGCGGATGGCGCGGCGGCAGGCGCTCGTCATGCGGCCGAAGATGACATCCTCATCAGCAGCAAGATCAACTTCGAAGGTGCGCTCGTCGAATCCCACGTCACGCCGGTGGCCGTAGCCGAGCCCTGAAGCGTCGGCATCGGTCAGCCAGCGGTCGCGCAGCTCAACGTGCACACAGCCAAGCTGGTGAAAGGCCAGCGCTGGCAAGGCGGAGGCAGCGATGCGGCGCGGCACATCCGGCGCGAGATTGAATCCCATATATGGGGTTGTCCAGCCAGGGAGCGGGCTTCCCAGGAAGCGCAGACCCCAGCGCTGGACGACGAGACCGGTGACGTAGCCCAGGGTACGGGTGCCGTCTTGCAGCCTGGCAATGAGTGGCTCGGCGCCTTGAACCTCGGCCAGAAAGCCGAGCCAGGCGCGCGTCTGAAAGAGATGGCGGTCGGGGAAGCGATCGAGCTCGGCCCAATCAACCTCAGCGAGGGGTATGGGCTCAAAAGCCGGACGCCGCGTCGCTTGAGCCACCGTCTCTTCCTTCCTCTCACTGCCTTCGTGACCATGCCGAGGCATCCTGCACGGGACTCGCCATTACGTGCAGGCCCGGTGCCCGGCCGCCCCGCGTCCCGATCATACGGCCGGCATCACCCGAATACCCTAGCCCGCTGGTCATGATGCGGCGGTACGAAGGTCACGGAGCACCACCGAGGAACATGGAGTAGCCGAAGCAACGCCCGCGCCGTCTCTGGCGGATGAGCCAGAGGTCCGCACTCCAGCACAGACGAAAGTACTGACTGGCAGGGGACGAATGGCGGATCAGCATCATCGTGCTTTGTGGATGGTGATGGTAATGTCGGACTAGGACACGTGGATGAGCCGTCGCTGCATTGCCCTGGTGGCGGTCAGCTTGGAGGAATGTCGCTGGTGAATGGCGCTGCTCCAGATTTCGGCGCGCTCGTGATCTCCCTCGACTTTGAGCTGATCTGGGGAGTGCGCGACCGCCTGCCTCCGGATGGCGGCTGGTACCGGCCGAATCTCACCGGCGCCCGCGCGGCCATCGCGCGGATTCTGGATCTGTTCGAAGAGTTTGGCATCGCTGCAACCTGGGCCACCGTCGGCTGCCTATTCGCTCACTCCCGGACAGAGCTCAATCAATTCCGGCCGGCAACGCTGCCCCACTATCGCGATCCGCGCTTGCTCGGGTACGACGATCCCGTGGGAGACGGCGAGGCCGACGATCCGCTGCACTACGCTCCCAGCTTGATCGAGACGATTCGCCGTCGCCCACGCCAAGAGATCGGCTCCCACACCTTTGGTCATTATTACTGCTTGGAACCGGGGCACGACCGGGCATCGTTCCGCGCCGACCTCGCGAGCGCGGTGGCAACTGCACAGAGATACGGCATCCACCTCCAGGCGCTCGTCTTCCCGCGAAACCAGTTCAATCCGGCCTACGCGCAGGATATCGTGGATGCCGGCTTCCGCGTCTGCCGGATCAACGCCGCAGGCTGGCTGTACCGCGAGGGGGCTGGCGACCGCTATTTCCGGCCCGACGTGCGCGCTGCCCGGTTGCTTGACGCCTATCTCGGTCTTGCCGGCAGCCAGGTTATTGCCTGGGACGCCATTCCTTTCGTCAACGGCTTGTGTTGCCTGCCGGAGAGCCGGTTCCTGCGCCCGTTCGCGCCACGTCTCCGCGCTATCGAGCCACTCCGGCTCGAACGGATTACCGGCGAGATCCAAAAAGCGGCCAGGGACCGCGGAGTGTTTCACCTCTGGTGGCACCCGCACAATTTCGGTCGCTACACAGAGGAGAATCTGGCGCTGCTCCGGCGCATTCTGCAGGCATTCCAGCGCTGCCGGGAGACATGGGGCATGCGCTCGCTGACGATGAGCGATGCGGCGGCCGTGGCCGCAAGCATCCAGGCCGGGCTGCAAGGAGGAGCCGCTCGATGCGCGTGACGCTGGTCATTCACGGCATGGGGAGCGGCGGCGCCGAGCGCGTGGCCGCGACGATGGCCAATGCCTGGACCGCCCGAGGGTGGGAGATCACACTCATCACCTTCGAGGATGCGGCGAGCGGCTCGTTCTATCCCCTGGATGCGCGCGTCCGTTTCCAACCACTTGGCATCGCAGGGGCATCGCGCAACCTGAGCCAGGCGATCATCAGCAATAGCCGGCGGTTACTCGCGATCCGCCGCACCATCCAGGCTGCTCGCCCGGACGTGGTGGTGACCTTTCTCGACATGGTCAATGTCCGGACGCTCCTTGCCCTGGCAGGCACGCGAGTCCCAGTCGTGGTTACGGAGCAGACCGATCCCGGCCAGAAGAACCTCGGCCGGGTATGGGAGACGCTGCGCCGCTGGACGTACCGCCATGCGGCGCGGGTCGTTGTCCTCGGGCAATCCTCGTGGGAGTATTTTCCACCGGATATCCGAGCTAGAACTGTCATCCTCCCCAATCCGATCGCCGTTGACCAGCCGGATGAGGATGATGAGCGGCCTTCCACGGGACAAAAAACGCTCGTCGCCGTTGGCCGCCTGGTGCCTGAAAAAGGGTTCGACTTGTTGCTGGAGGCGTTCGCGCGAGTAGCGCCCGAGCATCCGAATTGGCGGCTGGTGATCTGGGGCGAGGGGCCACTTCGCCGGGACCTCGAAGCGCAGCGAGACCGGCTCGGGCTGCGCTCCCGCGTCTCCTTGCCCGGCCGGACCCAGGCGCTGTTTCGGGAGCTACGCCGGGCAGATCTCTTTGTCATGTCCTCGCGCCGGGAGGGCCTTCCAATGGCGCTAGGTGAAGCGATGGCCTGCGGACTGCCCGCGGTGAGCTTCGATTGCCGCAGCGGTCCCAGGGAGATTATCCGGCCTGGGGTTGATGGTCTACTCGTGCCCCCTGGGGATATCGAAGGGCTCGCGGCCGCGCTCAGCGCCCTGATGGGTGACGACGCCGAGCGCCAGCGGATGGCTCAGCGTGCTCCAGAGGTGCTTGAGCGCTTCAGCGCTGAGCGCGTGCTCGACCGGTGGGAGGAACTGCTGGAGACGGTCATTCACGAGCGGGCGGGGTCGCGACAAATCGGGACCTTGGTTCCAGGCCGGACTGCGGAGAAGACCGGATCGAGGGGTTAGGATGCCAGGCAACGGTGGCGGCAGGCGGGGGGCGACGCGCAGTCGATGAAGGTGGTCTTGCTCATCCGGGCGCTGACATACGGCGGAGCGGAGCGACAACTCGTTGCTCTGGCCCGCGGTCTCCATGCCCGCGGCCATCAGGTTCGCGTGGCCGTCTTCTACGCCGGTGGTCCGCTCGAAGCTGACCTGCGGCAGGCGGGTGTGCCGGTGATCGTGCTCGACAAGCGCGGGCGCTGGGACATTCCCGGATTCCTGCTCCGGTTGGCTGCTTGTCTACGCGGTGAGCGGCCGGATGTTGTCCATGGGTATCTGGCCATGTCCAACGCGCTAGCAGTGCTGCTCCGGCCTCTGCACGGCGGCCGTGTAGTCTGGGGACTGAGAGCCTCAGAGCGCGATGAGACGCAGTACGGCTGGAACGCGCGAGTGGATCGCTGGCTGCAGCGCACCCTGGCCCGGTTTCCTGACCTGATTATCGCCAACGCGCATGCTGGCAGAGACGACGCCGTCAGGGCCGGTTATCCGGCTAGCCGGCTGATCGTTATTCCGAACGGCATCGACACCGACCGCTTTGTGCCGCGTCCCGAACTTGGAGAGCCACTGCGGCGATCCTGGGGGGTTGGCCCGGGCGAGCGTCTGGTCGGGCGCGTTGGCCGGCTTGATCCCCAGAAGGATTACGCAACCTTTCTCCGCGCTGTGGCGCAGGTTATTCGGGCGCGCCCCACGGTGCGGGCGGTCTGCGTTGGCAGCGGCCCCCGTGAGCTTGAGCGGAAGTACCAGACGCTGGCCCAGTCGCTGGGGATCGCGGAGCGCGTGGTCTGGACCGGAGCACAGGCCGACATGCCCGCTGTCTACAACGCGCTGGATCTGCTGGTCTCGTCGTCGGCCTTCGGCGAAGGGACGCCCAACGTGGTGGCAGAAGCGATGGCGTGCGGCATCCCGTGCGTGGTGACCGACATCGGCGACTCCGCCAAGGTGGTGGGAGACGCGGCCTGCGTGACTCCACCCGGCGATCCGCAGGCACTCGCCGCGGCGATGCTTCGTCAGCTTGACGCGCTGGAGCGGGGAGCCGTGGCGCGCGACGCGCTTCGCCACCGGATCGTGACTCAGTTCTCCCTGGAGACCCTGATTGACCGGACCGAGGCCGCGTTGCAGCCGCTTGCTCAGGAATGGAGGCTGGCGTAATGCTCGCCCGGTACCGCCAGGTGTGCGTGATCGTCGCCGTGGGAATCTTCTTTACGAATTTCGCGAATTACTCGGAACGCTGGGGACTGATCCCCCTTTACTGGGTCATGTTTCTTGCCGGGTTGACCGCACCGCTCCTGATTGCCGCGGCTGCTCTGCCACATCTGCAGGTTCGCCCGCTCGCCTGGTGGGGTGCCGGCTTTCTGCTGATGTCGATTGCCTGGTACTTCCCATCCCGCCAGGATGATGTGGCCTACCAGGAGGTCCAGACGCGAATCCTGTCGGTGATTTTCCTGATGCTGATGCTCTTTCTCTTCGCCCGGCCGGAGGAGCAACGGCTGGCGCGGACCGGCGTAGCACTTGCCCAGCTAGTAGCGATTGGCTTGAATGTCTACGAACTCTTCCACCCGCTCACGTTCAGCAAGATTCCCGGCCGGTCGTCCGGACTCTTTGAGAATTCAAATCAAAGCGGTGCCGCGCTGATGCTGGGCATGATCCTGAGCTACGCCGTCGTACCGGCGCGACTGCGCGTGCCGTTCATCATCGCAACCGGCGCTGGCATCCTAACGACGTTCACACGCTCGGCGATGCTCGGCTGGCTTGTGGTGGTCATGTTCCTCATTCTGCGCGGTGGCTTCAGCGTCCAACGCCTGCGCGCGGTGATCGTCTGTGGGCTGCTTGTTATTGGATTCATCTTTTCTCCAGCCTGGCACCACCTTGAGCAGACGCTTGAGGAGCGCGGCGCGCTCAATCTGAGCGTGCTCGATCGCCTGGCGTTTTTCAGCAGCGGCCGTGTCCGGGATGCTTCAGCCAATGAGCGGTTCGCCGTTGTGGCGGAAGCCTGGCGGCTGTTTACCGAGCGGCCATTCACAGGGTATGGAACTGGGGCAGCACGGAATATCCCTGGGTTTCCCGTCTCCACGCACAACATCTACGCCTTCTTGCTCGTGGACCACGGCATTCTCGGGCTAGCGATCATCGCCGGCTTGCTCGTTGCCACGCTCTGGGGAGCGAACCGGCGGACATCAGATGTCACGTGGCCGTTTGCACTCTTTCTCGTGATGTGGGGATTTTTCAGCCACAACGTGCTGGAGGAGCGCTACATCCTCCTAGCGGTGGCCCTGGTAGCCTCGATGGTTGCGAGCGCCCGTTACCAGCCAGTACGCGAGCGGCAGGCTGAAGCCGGCGTCTTGCCAGCAGAAGTGATGGTGACGGCATGAAAGTTGCGCACGTGATTACGAGCCTCACCATTGGCGGGGCCGAGATGATGCTGCTGCGTCTCTTGTCGGCTCTCCAAGGTCGGGAGCATCAGGCGCATGTGATCTGCCTCCGGCATGGCGGCATTGTGGCCGACCGCATTGAGGCTTTAGGGGTTCCGGTGGAGCGTCTTGGCGCGCGCCCTGGCCTGCCGAATCCCGCGGTCATCGTTCGTATTGCCCATCTCCTGCGCCGCATCCAGCCAGATGTGGTGCAGACGTGGATGTACCATGCGGATCTGTTCGGAGGTCTCGCCGCCCAAGCCGCGGGCGCTCCACCGGTGGCGTGGGGGCTGCATCACAGCACGCTGTCGCCAGCGTACAACAAGCGGAGCACCCTGCTCACCGCGAGAGCCTGTGCTCGTCTCTCGGCAAGGCTGCCGGCGGCCATCGTCTGCTGCGCCGAGTCAACCCGCCGTTTGCACACGGCATTCGGCTATGACGAGCGCCGAATGGTGGTCATTCCGAACGGATTCGACCTTGAGGAGTTCCGGCCAGACCCGGAAGCGCGCATCTCCGTTCGCGAGGAACTCGGCATTCCTCCGGAGTCGCGGCTGGTCGGGCTCATCGCCCGGTTTCATCCACAGAAGGATCACCGGACGTTCATTGAAGCTGCGGCCCGGCTCTGCGCCTGGCGCGACGATGTGCACATTCTCCTAGCCGGAGGACGGCTCGACTGGGCCAATGCTGAGCTTGTGCGGTGGATTGACGAGGCCGGTATCCGAGATCGCTGCCATCTCCTTGGCCGCCGCACCGACGTCAGCCGGATTCAAGCCAGTCTCGACGTGGCCTGCTTGTCATCCCAGGGCGGGGAAGCGCTGCCGCTAACGATTGGTGAGGCGATGGCCTCTGGAGTGCCCTGCGTTGTGACCGATGTGGGCGATGCGGCGCTGCTCGTTGGCGACACCGGTCGGGTCGTGCCCGTCCGCGATCCCGAGGCTCTGGCATTGGCCTGCCGCTCGCTGCTGGATCTGTCGCTGCCAGAATGGGCGGCGCTCGGTGCCGCGGCACGGAGCCGCGTCGCTGAGCATTACGCGCTGCCAGCAATCGCCCAGCGCTATGCGGACCTCTGGGAGCGGCTAGCCGCACGAGGACTTCAATGGGCAGCGTAGATTTGCTTGATACCATCGGGACGAGCAGCGCGTCTTGGACCCGCACGCCGGTCATGCGCGTGGCTCCTTCGCGCCTCCGGCTCTTGTTCGTTATCACCCGGGGCGACGAGGCCGGCGGCGCCCAGACCTATGTGCGCGATCTTGCCACCGCGCTGGCCAGCCGCGGCCATGAAGTCATGGTCGTGACTGGCACGGGCGGTATCCTAACCGGCCAGCTTGACCGCGCGGGGGTGTCCGTTGCCGTGCTCCCTACGCTCGTGCGGGAGATCATGCCACTGCGCGACGTCACGGCGGTGCGCCAGCTCAGCGCGGTGATCCGCGATTTCCGCCCGCAGCTTGTGTCGGCGCACTCAAGCAAGGCCGGAATCATTGGCCGCCTGGCAGCACGGCGGGCCGGCGTACCATGCGTCTTCACCGTGCACGGCTGGGCATTCAACCCGAGCGAGCCGTGGGCGGCACGCGAGCTTTACCGGGCAATCGAGCGGATCATGGCGCCGCTCGCCGCGCGTATCGTCTGTGTCTCCGAGGAGAGCCGGCAGCGGGGAATCGCGGCAGGTATCTCACCAGACCGCCTCGTGACGATTCACAATGGCATTCCCGATGTTGACCCGGAGCTTCGAGCTCAGCCGGGCGCGCCAGGGCCGCTGCGGGCGATTACGGTCGCGCGATGTGCCCCGCCGAAGGACTATCGCACCCTCTTTCTGGCCCTGCAGGGTCTGGATGGCGTGCTCCTCGATTGCGTCGGTGATGGGCCACTCTTGCCCGAGCTGCGCGCACTGGCAGCCAGCCTCGGCATCGCCGGCCAGGTTCGCTTTCTCGGCCACCGGAACGATGTGCCGCGGCTCCTGGCGGAATCGCACGTCTTTGTACTGTCGTCGCAGTCAGAAGGGTTTCCCATGTCAACACTTGAGGCGATGCGGGCTGGGTTGCCGGTGATCGTGACCGCGGTGGGCGGAGCGCCGGAAGCGGTTCTGCCCGGGCGCACCGGTTTTACCGTGCCAGCGGGCGATCCTGAGGCGCTGCGCCTGCGCTTGCGCCAGCTTGCCGCTGACCCTGAGCTCAGGACCCGGCTTGGCGCGACCGGACGCAAGCACTTCGAGGAGTCCTTTACGTTTGATCGCATGTACGAGGCGACGCTGGCGCTGTACGCCAGCCTTGCCACGCGGCCGTCGCACGCGTTGACCGCGCCAGCGGCGTGGCATTGACCAGGACTTTCAGGGGTTGGGGGAGTTAGACCCCGATTCGTAGACTGGAACGACAAGGGTGCCTGAACCGGCAGTGGAGATTGCCAAGCGCGGCAGATGCCCCCAAGGAAGCGAGGCGAGCGGTGGAAGTTGATCTCCGCCAGGTGTTACGAAGTCTCCGGCGCTGGTGGTGGGTCGCCATCGCCGGGCCGTTGCTCTTTGGCGTCCTTGCATATGCCTATTCCACGCAGCAGCAGCCGCGCTACGCGGCGGAAGCAACCCTGCTCATCAACCCTTCGGCCAGCAGTGGGGCACTCGATTACAACTCGGTGCTAACCGCCGAGCGCCTGGCCAAGACCTACCAGAAGCTGGCGACAAGCCGCGCCGTGCTCGAGCCCGTGGTCACCTCGCTGAACTTGGCTATGGATGCGAACGCGCTGGCTGAGCACGTCTCCGCCCATGCCGATGCCGACACCCAGCTCCTGAGCATCCGCGTCTCTGGGACCGATCCTCAGCAAGTCGCTGCGATTGCCAACGCCGTCGCGGAGCAATTCCAGGCCTACTTGCGCGAGCAAACCTCGCAGACCTCAGCAGAAACGCAGGCGACGGTGGACCAGACGATCCGCGACCTGGAGGCGCAAATCGAGGACACCCAGGCCCAAATCGAGACGCTGCAGAGCCGGGACGATCTCTCGGCGCCGTCGGTCCAGGCTGAGCTGGCCGCCCTCACCGAGCGATTGAACAACTTGCAAGGAACCTACGGCAAGCTCCTGGCGCTCGCCGCCGAGTTGCGGACAAACACCGCCATGGCGGCAGACCGGGTGACCGTGGCCATTCCGGCGGTGGCTCCTGTTGCACCGTATGCGCCCAAGAAGGCGGTCAACGTTTTGCTAGGCATGATCGCGGGCGGGCTGATCGCCGGTGGTGGCATCCTGCTGCTGACGTATCTCGATAATACGGTCAAGCCAGGGCTTGACTTCCAGCGCTTGGTCAACGCGCCCCTCCTCACAACAGTAGCCCGCCTCCCGAAGCTCACGCAGGGGCAATCGCAACTCTTCGTCCTGGACATGCCGAAGGGGGGAGCTGCCGAAGCGATCCGCCTGCTTCGCACGAATATTGAATTCGCCTCGGCAACGCGGGAAATCGCGATCCTTGGAGTCACCAGCCCAAACCCGAGTGAAGGAAAGAGCACGATTGCGGCGAACCTGGCGGTCACGCTTGCTCAGGCGGGATTTGTGACCCTCCTCATTGACGCCGACTTGCGCCGGCCAAGCCAGCATCGCATCTTTGGGGGCGCCAACGAGCGCGGGCTAAGCACATTGCTCTCTGGGCCAGACCGGCCCTGGACGTGGGCCGCGCAGGAGACGATGCTGCCGAATCTGACCTTGATTCCGGCCGGCCCCTTGCCACCCAATCCGGCAGATCTGCTGAGCCTGGAGCGTCTGCGCGAGCTTTTGACGGCGATGCGGGAGACCTTTGATGTCATCGTGATCGATACTCCGCCGATGCTGGCGGTCAGCGACCCGCTGATCCTCGCGGCGCACGTGGACGGCATGGTGCTTGTGGCGCTGGCTGGTAAAACGCGAATTGATGCGCTGCGACGCGCGGCGGAGACGCTGCAGCGTGGCGCCGTGCGCCTGGTTGGCGTCATCGTCAATCAGCAATCAAGCCGCGACGCCCAGGGCTACTATTACACCGACTATCACGCGGTCGATGATTCGCCTCGCGGTGGCCGGGCACAGCGGCGGCGGGAATCCAGCGGAACGGCACTCGGCCCAGCCGAGCAGACGCCAGCAGACTGACCGCTTGCGCGCCTCCCCCCACGCTGCGAGAGGACGATCGGCTGTGCTCCTTGCGATCGCGCTCCGGTTCCTTTATTCTTGAGCAATAACTCAATAATGGGTTGCGAAACCGATGCGCGGCGGCTGCCCGTCGGTACTCAGGGAGTGAGTGCAATGCCGACCGTTTACCAGGAATTACTTGAACGCACCAAGGCGTCCATTCAGGAAGTGGATGCGGTGGAGGCGCAGGACCAGCTTGCCCGCGGCGCCCTCCCCCTCGATGTCCGCGAACCCGATGAGGTCGAGCAAGGCCACCTCCCCGGCGCCCTGGCCATCCCCCGCGGCTTCCTCGAAGCCCGCATCGAAGCCGCCGTCCCCGACAAAGCCCGCCCCCTCCTCGTCTATTGCGCCGGCGGCGCCCGCTCCGCCTTCGCCGCCAAGACCCTGCAGGACCTCGGCTACCAGCAGGTCGTCTCCCTGGCCGGGGGCTTTGCCGCCTGGAAAGCGGCCGGCTTGCCCTGGGTGGTGCCCCCGCGGTGGAGTGCCGCCCAGCGGCGGCGCTACAGCCGCCATTTCTTGTTGCCAGAGGTGGGGGAAGCAGGCCAGCAGACGCTGCTCGGCGCCCGGGTGCTGCTGGTGGGGGCGGGGGGCTTAGGCTCCCCGGCCGGGTTGTATCTGGCGGCGGCCGGGGTGGGGACGCTGGGGATCGTCGATGATGATGTGGTCGATGAGAGCAATCTGCAGCGGCAGGTGCTGCACACCACCGAGCGGATCGGGCACCCGAAGGTCGAGTCGGCCAAGCAGACCATCACTGCCCTCAACCCGGATGTGAACGTTGTTCTCCATCCGACTCGCCTATCGAAAGAGAACGTGCTGGAGCTCGTCGGGCAATACGACATCGTGCTTGACGGGAGCGACAATTTCGCCACCCGCTATTTGATCAACGATGCCTGTGTGCTTCTCGGCAAGCCGAACGTTCATGGCAGCATCTTCCGGTTTGAGGGCCAGGCTTCGACCTTCGTTGCCGGCCAGGGACCGTGCTACCGCTGCCTCTTCCCTGAGCCGCCACCGCCGGACCTTGCGCCGAACTGCGCCGAAGCAGGGGTGCTTGGCGTGCTGCCAGGGGTCATTGGGGTGATCCAAGCGACCGAGGTGATCAAGCTCATCCTGGGCATCGGTGAGCCGCTGATCGGCCGGTTGCTGACCTACGATGCGCTCGGAGCAACGTTCCGCGAGCTCAAGCTGCATCGCGATCCGGATTGTCCGATGTGCGGGCCAAACGCGCCCACGTCCCTCGACGAGATCGAGTACACAGAGGTTTCGTGCGCTGTCCCGAGCCTGACGCTCGCCTGACGAGGGGACGACGCAGAGAGGGGAGAGGGGCGAGCGCAAGTGTCTCGCTGCCTTCCCCTCTCACTCGTCAATAATCGCCAGCTCGCTGATCTGCCCATCTATGATCCGAAAGGCGCGCACGTTTGGCGCATCCGGATTCGCGAGTGAGCAGATCAGGTAGGCCGCCTGCGGCCAGAAGGCGAGGCTGACGTCGGTCGGCGACGGATAGGCGGGCGTGGCTGGGTGGGAATGATAGATGACAGCGATGTCCCAGCCAGCGTCCGCGCATTCGCGATCGACGCGGTAAATCTCCTCCGGCGCAATCTCGTAGAGTGTGTTTCCAGGAGCGATGTTGGTCAGCCGGTACAGGCGGAGCAGATGTCCGTCCTTCCCGGCGATCAGCCCGCAGCATTCGCGCGGTGCTTCAGCCCGGGCGTGAGCGATGATCTCCTCCCGCATCGCGCGGGGAAGACGCAGCGTGTCCGGTGCGCTCGTCATCGCTGCACGGATGCCGAGCCGCCCGCCATGGCGGGGATGATCCCGACCTCGTCGCCTGGCTTGAGCGGTGTGGCCGCGCCCAAGCCCTTGCGCACGTTTACGCCGTTGACGAAGACATTGACGAACCGGCGGATCTCACCGTCCGGTTCGCAGATTCGCGCCTGCAATCCCGGAAAGCGAGCGTCCAGGTCAGCAATCAGCTCGCGAATCGTCGAGCCCTGGCCTGTGACCTGTGCCTGGCCCCCCGTATATTGCCGGAGCGGGGTCGGGATGACGACACGGATAGTGCCATTCTCAGACATGCATGACTCCTCACTACTGCGACACTGTTCGTGATGTGCTCCATACGACGTTGCCTGCCGCGTGCGCAGACGCCGGCTATCCCCACAGGCCAGTGGAGAAGTACTTGCCACCGCCGTCGGGAGCGATCACGACGATCACCGCCGGCCTATCACGCTGCGCCGCCTCATGGGCGATGCGGAGGGCTGCCGCCAGCGACGCGCCAGTGGACGTGCCGGCAAAGAGCCCTTCGGTGCGGGCCAGCTCTCTGGCGAACTCAAACGCCTCCTCGGTTTCGATGCCGGCGTGGACGTCGGGTACAGTCGGGTCATAAATGCCAGGCACAATCGCCGTCGGCAGGTGCTTGAGCCCTTCGATGCCGTGGAACGCTTCAGCCGGCTGCACTGCCACCAGGGTAACCTCCGGCTTTCGCGCCTTGAGGTACCGGCCCACGCCCATTAGGGTCCCTGTCGTGCCAAGTCCGGCGACGACGTGGGTGACGGTGCCGCCGGATTGGCGCCAAATTTCCGGTCCAGTCGTCGCAGCGTGCGCCGCTGGATTAGCGGGATTGTTGTACTGGTCGGCATAAAAGTACCGGTCAGGATGGGCTGTGGCGATCTCGCGGGCGAGCCGGATGGCCCCATTCGACCCGTCATACGGATCGCTGTAGATCAGCGACGCTCCGTAGGCGGTCAACATCTGCTTGCGCTCATCCGAGGCACTCTCGGGCACAACGAGCTCGACTGGGAAACCGAGCGCGGCTCCAAGCATGGCGTAGGCGATGCCGGTATTACCAGAGGTGGCATCGAGCAGGATTTTGCCAGATCCCAGCTCACCACTAGCAAACGCCGCTCGCACGATGCCGAGCGCGGGCCGGTCCTTGATGGAGCCGCCAGGATTGGTCCACTCCGCCTTCAGCCATAGCTCGACAGCCGAAGGAAGCCCGTGCCGCTCTGCGAAGCGCCGGAGCGGCAACAGCGGCGTGTGACCGATGGCAAGCACGACCGCACTGGATTCCAGGGCCTTGACCCGGTCAGGAATGATGCGGTCAGCACTGGTGACATTGCAATGCTCGGTGATCGTCAGACTCATGGATCGACCTTCTTGTGGCAAGTGGCGAGCGATCACACCGTGGGGCGTTGTCGCCGCCAGCACCGATGCAGATCATGAGTTCTGCATCAACAAACAAACTATGACCTGCCCGGCAACGATTGTCAAGAACGGGGGCGCGTCATGGAGACGAGGGGCTGAGATGGGAGTCAGGGAGCAGGGCGAGAGTCAGGCCGGCTACCGGCTATCGGCTGACAGCGGGAAAAACGCGCGCTGCACCAGCGCGAAGACAGCAATAACAGGCGCGGTCACCATAACGGACGCGGCCATCAGCAGGGGCCAGTTCGTCCGGTCCAGTTGGAGCAACGCCTGTAATCCCAACGGCAACGTCATCTTTGCGGTCGACTGGATATACAGCAGAGGCTCAACGAAGTTGCTCCAATACCGGACGAAGGCGAGCACACCGACGGCGACGACTGCCGGGCGCGCCAGCGGTAAGGCGATACCCGCCCAGACGCGGAACGCACCCGCGCCATCCAACTGTGCGGCCTCGAAGATGCCGGCGGGGATGCGCAAGAATGTCCAGAGAAAGAGGAGCACGAAAAACGGCGAAGTGCCAAAGAGCGCAGGAAAGACGAGTGCCGCCCGCGTGTCAATCAACCCTGCTTCCTTGACCAGGATAAAGCGCGGCAGCCAGAGCGCTGTGAGCGGGATCATCATCGCTCCAATGGCCAGCACCGTGATTCGCTGGCGCCAGCGCCGCGACAGTTGAGCAAGCGCGAAGCCACCCCAGGAAGCGACGATGATCGTCAGAGGCACTGCCGTGGCGACAACGAGCACCGAGTTGAGCGCGAATCGCCCGAACTCAATAACTCGGAAGACCTCTGGATAATTCGACCATGCCGGGGGATTGGGCAGCCATTCCAGGTGTACAGGCAGCGGCTTCCCCGGTGACCGCAACGATAGCGTCACCGTCCACAACAGCGGCAAGATGCTTCCCAGCGAGACGATAATGGCCGCTGCGCGCCAGATCGCAGATCCAGCGATGCGCCGCCAGGCGATCGGGCGCACGGCCTTGTATCCTGGTTCTTGATCACGACGCATGGCGAAAAGCTAGCCTCCACCGGCTGGCGACCCAGTATTGCAGGGCCAGCATCAGCGCGGTCAGCGCAAAGAGTGCCCACGTCAGTGCCGCGGCATAGCCAAAGCGCATATAGTCGAACGCCTCGCGATAGATGTACAGGGGCAGAAATGTCGTCGCGTAGTTCGGACCACCACCCCGCCCCACGATCAGCGCTGGGACGAAATTCGCTTGTAGGCTAAAGATCGTGTCCCGAAAGAGCAGGATAAGCAGCACCGGGGCAATCAGTGGCAGGACAATATGCCAGAACGTTTGCCAGGAAGTCCCGCCATCAATGGCAGCCTGTTCCCGCAGCGCTTGTGGCACATCGCTGAGCGCGGCCAGACAGACAACAAACCCATCGCCAAGCTGCCAGGATATCATGATGATGATGCCCAACCGCGCTGGCCACTCCTCAACGGTCCAGGCTGGACCAGCAAGACCCAAAAGCCCGAGCACCTGGTTCAGCGGCCCGTACAGCGGGTTGAGCACCCAGAGCCAGGCAATGGCCCAGGCAACATCAGGCACCACCGTAGGCAGGTAGATCGCCGCGCGGTGAATGCCGATGCCCCGCGCACGCCGCGCGAGCAGCAGCGCCAGCGCGAGCGCGCCCACCAGCCGCAGCGGCACTGCAATCCCGATGAAGATAAGGGAATTGGTGAGCGCTATCCGAAAGATCGGGTCACCCACCATCTCCCGCAGATTACCCAGTCCTCGAAACGTGGGCGGCTCGATGCCATTGTAGGTGAAAAACGCGAGGCCAAAACCACTAATGGCGGGAAGATACTCCCAGATGAGCATCCCGAGCAGGAACGGCGTGAGCATAATCCCGAGTTGGGCACGGTAGGTCAGCCGGAGCCGGCGTGCACTGGTACACGATGCCGCCGCTACGTCTTGCCCGCCAGCCGCTGGCGTCAGGCGGATGTCACGGCCATCCATGACCGTGTGCGCCTGGTGAAATGGTGGATGGGCAGGCGGGGATTGATCGGGCATGGATCAGTGGCTGCCTCTAGCAAGCACGGGGCACGGCGCCTAGCGTTCACCATACCCGTGAGATGAGGATGATCGCTACGCCAATAAGGGTAACAATCAGCGTCACCACAGTACAGCCAATGGCGACGTAAGAACCGGTGCCGACGGTCGACTCATCGGGAGCCTGATTCGGTGGGAAAGCCGGGCTTGTCGCCCGCTCCCCAGTGCCCGGCGTTGCAGTTGCCGCCGTCTCTTCCCCTATTGAGGATTCCTCGATAGGTTCGCTATTCGATGCCATCCCAACGCCATGCGCCATCTTCAAACACGAAGCGGAACCGGCTAAAGTCTTCGCTACCGCCGATCTGGGTCCGGACGATCGCGGAGACGTGCGTGTCATCCTCAATGTCAATATCACCTGCGCGCTCGAAGACGAACGGCACGCTCATCGCCTGGGTCATCAGGGCAATGAACTCTGCTTCGGTGGCGTCCGCGGCACCGAGCGAGGCTTTGAATTCCGGCAAGAAGCTCGAGCTAAGGAGCGGCAGGAATTTGGTGGGATCGCCAGTAGCCCAGCACGCCGTCATCTGGGCAAGCAGCGCATCAATCTGCTGCTCGATCTGGCGAATGTCCCCGTCTGGCCCAGCCGGCGGGGTCGCGCCACGCAGCACCGCCAGCGGCGATTCGGCGGTCGGCTCGGGCGTTGTGACTGGCACAGGCGCAGCGCCGGTGAGGCAAGCGACAAACGGGGCAAACTCCCTCGTGCCAAGCAAGATACGACGGGTAGCACAGCCATCTTCGACCGGGAAGAGCGTTAGCCGGTCCCCGAGCAGATCCCACTGGTAGGTGGCGCTAGAAACGTCCGTTTCACCGTCGGGACCGACGGTGCAGGCTAAAAGACCGCCTTCATCGGTAATGATCACCCGGTTCCCATTGAGCTCATAACTCCCAGTGACCACGGGGCCGACATCCTGGCGCTCGAGGACGAAGGTGCCATCTTCCGCAAAGGTGATGCGCCAGCGGCCGATCAACGACGGGCCGTTGGGGAGATCGCGGGGGACATCGTTGCGCCCAATGACAACGGCGTAGTCACCGGCGATTGAGGCCGTATCATCTTGCGCGCGACCGGAGCGCGGTATCAGACCCGTGACCATCAACGCCAGCAAGGCTATGCCCACGACGATTCGGATTCGCTTTTCCCACAGGCCACCAGTGATGTCGGTACGCAGGTCCATGCCGAATCGCTCCCGTGGTGTCATGACGCGCTGTCCCGCGTCGCTCCATCCCGCCTAGTGATCACGCGCTTCGTCGCCGGCGAGGGCTCCTCAGACCTCTGGTTACGCGGCAGTGTAGCCGGTCGCTCGCTCCGGTGACGGGAGCGCAGGCTACCGTGATCAATACCACACTCCCGGACGGCGAATACTCGCCATTCGTGATACCGTACGCTTGAACGCCGGTGTCACCAAAGTCTAGCATGGCATCACACAGTTCAGGTTGGCGATGGGAGCTTGCAGATGCTTTGCGAGGATCCTAACGGGTGGCGGCTCAGCGACGCACCGGTACACGCGATACACTGCTCCCCTCGCGCGAACGAGCATCAATGCGCTCCATTCAGCACGTGAGCGTAAGGCCAACATCATCGATGCGACGAATCTAATCGTCCAATGGTCAGCCTGGAGGAACATGATGGGCGGACGGAGACGGAACGCCTCGCCATCGCGGCGAGCATGGCAAATGAGTAGCGTTGTGACCTGCCTTGTGCTCCTGCTGGCGCTGGCGGTGCCACGGCCAGCGGCAGCGGCCGAGCCAGGGGAGCCAGAGCGTTTCCCGCTGATCGCTACGCAATTCTTGGAACCGATCAAAGACCAGCTTGGCGGCTCGGCCTGGGTTATGGCCTCGGGACTTGACCCGCGATTCGCTGGCCACGCGCCCGAGGGCAAGCCGCTCGGCGCCGAAGCAATCGCGCTTGCCGGCGGTAGCGGCGGACGCTCGAATGGCGCTATCAGCTATCAGCAGGTGCCATTTCGCAATCCGGCCCCGGCCTTCAGCCGGAATCTGATCATCTCGCGTGCCGTGGGTTTAGTCCCAATCAGCACCGAGCCGCACATCGCTGTAGATCCGACCGACCCGGAGCATCTCGTGGTTGGCGTGATTGATTACAACACGGCGGGGCTCGCAACCTACACGAGTTTTGACGGCGGGGAGACCTGGAACGGTCCCAATCAGGTGCGATATTTCCGGGAAGACTTCGGCGCTGCCGGCGACCCCGTGGTCGCGTTTGACCGCGATGGCACCGTCTATCTCGCCTCGATCTCGGTTGGCTTCGAAGAGTTCCGGATCGGCAACATCGTCTCGTTTGCCCAGGTCTCCAGTATGGCGGTGTCCAAGTCGTACGATGGCGGATTGACCTGGAGCGATGCCGTCTCGGCCGCGCGCAGCACCATCAAGACGGTCAGCAACGTTGATCCATCCGGCCGGGAGCGTGGCACGGTGACCTTGCAGTTCCTGGATAAGCCGTGGATTGGCGTCGGCCCTAGCCCCACCGATCCAGAAAAGGATGTGCTCTACCTGAGCTACACCGAGTTTTCGACTACCTACAGCCTCATCTACGCGGACGAGCTACCGTTCCTCACGTCGCCGGTGACGGAGACGACGATTCGCGTCGTCCGCTCAGAGGATGGCGGGTTGTCGTGGAGTACACCAGTCGCAGCCAGTCCGACCGTTCTTGCTGCCGAGGGCGCGAGTGAGCCTGGCGAGGGCGAAGGCGGCGGTCCCGTCGGCAATGCGCTTGGCATGCGCTTCGAGCCACCAGTCCAGGCTCAAGACGAGGATGGCGGCCCGTCCACGCAAGAAACCGAGGATCCTGGCGCGACCGAGGCAGAGCGTACGGTGCAGGGCTCCCAGCCGAAAGTGCTCTCTGACGGAACGCTGGTGGTGGCGTACCTCGATACGACGAACGATGGCATTCAGAAGGGGCTGAGCACCATCATGGTGTCCATCTCACGGGATAAGGGGCGCACCTTCGAGCAGCCGGTACAGGCAGGACTCTTCCGCGAGCCACATTTCCAGACGCGCAGCGCCAGTTTCCGGTATTGGGGCGCAGCATTTCCCCAAGTCGCCATCGGGCCGAACGATGAGATCTTCATCGCCACAACCGCGCTCCCACCAGACAAGCCGACCGACGATGGGGATATCTACTTGATGCGCTCCTTCGATGGCGGCAAGACCTGGAAGGAGCCAATTCGGGTCAATCAGGATCGCACGAGCCGAACGCAGTTCTTCCCGGCGGTTGCGATCGGGCCGGATGGCGTGGTCCATCTCATGTGGGGAGACATGCGGGATGACCCGCAGGAGGTGCGTTACAACATCTACTACACGAAGTCCGAAGACCAGGGCGAGACCTTTGGCTTCACTCTGCCAGAGCAAAACTTTACGGCGCCGGACACCCGCGTGAGCGATTTCCCCTCAAACTCGTTGCGCGCATTTCCTGGCGGGCAGTTTATTGGTGACTACTTCGCCATCACGGTGAGCGACGCCGATGTCTACATGGTCTGGGCCGATAGCCGGCTTGGCGAATTCGGCGGGTTTGCGCAGCAGATCGGCTTCGCCCGGCAGACGGCGATCCGGGCTCCCTCGTTGTTCTTGAACCCACCGTCGGGATCTGCTGGCCGCGTCGTGGATATCCAGGGTCTCGGCTTCCAGCCAGATAGCAACATCCTGCTCTTGGTGAGTGGCGTGATCGTTGCAAATCCTCGCACCAACGCGGAAGGCGGCTTCACGACGTCCATTTATATGCCCGTCACAGGCGAGGGACCGACGAGCGTCAGCGCGTTCGATGAGACGGGCAATGTGGCAACAGCCTCGTTTTACACGGAGTTTGGGTTCGACACGTTACAAGAGTCGCTGTCTGCAATCAATCAGCAGCTCGGCCTGCCGAACCAGGGCTCCCGGCCGAGTGGCACGCCCGTGCCCGCCGCATCTCCTGCTCCGGCTCCCGCCGCGACACCCGCGACCTCCGGTTCGGCACCGATGACGGTGGCGGCGATGGGCATGCCGAATGCAGGCGGGCTGCCAGGAGCCGCCGCAGTGTTCCTCGCGCTAGCAGGCGCCGGTGGGTGGCTCTGGCGCCGGCGGCACGCGTGAACCGCGGCTTCATGGCCTGGATCGCGGAGCCTGGCTCATCGAACGGGGGTGATTGGCATGGATAACCCTGTCTCGCTGCTCGACGCGCTAGCCGCGGGCAAGATCACCCGGCGAGCGTTCTTTCAGCGCGCTGCCGCCTTGGGTATGTCGACGTCAATGGCATCGCTTGTAGCCCGGCAACCCGAGGCAGCGTTCGCTCAGGAGGCAACCCAGCCCGGCCCAGCCGTGGACGTGGTGACGTTTGGCGCATACAACGTTGATCAGGCGCCGCTCAACATTCAGAACGGTGATATCGACCTCTACCTCTTTGGATTGAAGACGGCGGGAGCCAAGAGCCTTGAATCAGCACAGAACGTGCGGTTGATTCAGGCTCCGGCCTCGACTCTCTCCCTCATTCTCAATCCGGCGCCTGCAAATGAAGGTGAACTCAACCCGTTTTCCATTCCCGAAGTCCGGCAGGCGATGCAATACCTGGTGGACCGCGACTTCATCGCCAGCGACATATACCAGGGCCGGGCATTGCCGATGCTAACGAATGTCAGCCCGCTCGACTACGATCAGCTTACGATCTTTCCCGTCGTCAGTGGCTTGAACATTCGCCACGACCCTGAATTTGCTGCTCAGCAGATCACCCAGGCAATGCAAAACGCGGGTGCTCAACTACAGAACAACGTCTGGACTTTTAACGGCAATCCGGTGACGATCAAGATCATTGTTCGGGTCGAAGACGAGCGCCGCGAGATCGGCGACCTGGTGCGCTCTGACCTGGAGCGGCTCGGTTTTCAGGTTCAGCCGCTTTACCAGCAGTTTGGCCCAGCGACACTAGCCGTCTACGCCAGTGACCCGCGTACCTTCGGCTGGCACATTTATACAGAGGGTTGGGGACGTGGCGCACCCGCGCGGTACGACGACGCTGGCGTCAACCAGTTTTACGCACCATGGCTTGGGCAAATGCCCGGCTGGCAGGAAGTTGGATTTTGGCAATACGAGAACCAGCAGCTTGATGATCTGGGCAAGCGCCTCTACCGTGGCGAGTTTCAGAGCCAGCAGGAGCGGGACGACCTCTTTCGCCAGATGATCCAGATCGGTCTCAGCGAGTCGGTGCGGATCTGGCTCGTTACCGCGCTGCAGAGCTTCCCCGTCCGCGCTGAGGTGCAGGATCTCACCGAGGATCTCGTCAGCGGGCCGAAAAATCTCTGGGCGCTGCGCGGCGCTCACATACCTGGCCGCAACGACATCAAGGTTGGCCATCTGTGGGTCTGGACGGAGCGGACAACCTGGAACCCCGTTGGTGGGTTCGGCGACGTCTACAGCGTTGACATCCGTCGCAACCTCGTGGATCCACCGCTCGTCAATCACCCCTTCAGCGGTCTGCCGCAGCCATTCCGAGCCGAGTACCAGGTCGAAACGGCAGGCCCAAACGACCGCATGCCAGTGCCCGATGACGCCGTGATCTGGGATGCCAAGGCCGACGCTTGGGTGCCTGTCACGCCCGGCACGACGGCCAAGAGCAAGGTCACGTTCGATTACACCAAGTTCCTCCAATCGACCTGGCATCACGGCCCGCGCATCACCATGGCAGATGTCATCTACCCGATCGCTCAGGCATTTGAGATCGCATACGACGAGAACAAGGTGCAGATCGAAACCGCGCTTGGAATCACGTCCCGGCCACTGCTCGAGACGACCAAAGGCTTCCGCCTCGCCGGCGATGCGCAGCTTGAGGTGTACGTTGATTACTGGCACTTTGAGCCGAGCTACATCGCCGCCTATGCCTCGCCCTCCGGCGTCGCCACGCCGTGGGAAGTGCTCGCGGCGATGGACGATGTGGTGTTCGAGAAGCGCCAGGGCGCATATAGCGATACTGCCGCCGCTCGCTTCAGCGTCCCCTGGCTGAGCCTCGTGACCGAAAGCGATGCCCGGCTCGTGCTGCGCTCGCTCCGCGAATTCAAGCGCAAGAAGAGCATCCCGGCAGGTGTTTTTGAGATCGGGGGCAAAAGCCTCGTCACCCCCGAAGAGGCGGAGGCCCGCTACGATGCCTGCGAGGAATGGTTCAAGCGGACGAATCTGCTCGTGATCGGCAACGGCGCCTTCCAATTGACCAAGTACGATCCACCGGCGCAGTTTGCCCAGCTCGATGCGTTCCGCGATGAGGGTTATCCATTCACCGCTGCTGATTTCCGGCTCGGCGCGCCGCCGCGCATTGATATCCAGCCGGTGGTGCCTCCAGCGATCAATCTGGGCGATCAGATTTCGATCCCTGTCACGGTTACCGGCCCAGGAACCCTCTCGCTGCAATATACGCTTGTTGACCCTGCGGCCGGTAAGGTGCTCGCCTCCGGCTTTGCCGAGGGAGGAGACGGCGGATCGTTCACGGTCAAGGTTGATCCAGCCGTTTCGACAGCACTCTTCCCAGGGCTCTATCAGCTCTTCTTGCTGGCGGCCAGCAGTGACATCGCCGCGGTGGCCCAGCAGCGCGTGGATCTCCAAATCGGCGTCTGATCGCGACGTGACACTGCGGGCGAGGATGGGAGACAGACCGCTGGCGCTCCAACAAAGCCAGTGGACTGGAGCGCCGTTTCGTCGTATCCTCGCCCGGAACTTGGCCCAGCGGCAGCACCGGCACGGGAGCAATCGGTGATCTTCTCCGCGATGTTCGCGCCGGTCTGTCCCATCTCAGCCGGTGACCAGCGATGACAGCGATCGTACGAACGCTAGCCATTCGTGCGGTGACGCTTTTCGGCGTCCTCGTTGCGGTGTTGCTGCTTCTTGTGGTCTCGCTGGGCCTAACCGGCGTCTCAGACAAGCTGCTTGAGGCCAACGTCAATGAGGAGCTCCGCGCGTTCCGCATCGCCCAATCGCAGACGATCCGCGATCCGGACCAGCTTGAGAAGGCGGTCGCGGAGCGCAAGATCGAGCTTGAAGCGTTCTATGGTTTGAACAAGCCGTGGTACCGCCGGCTGCTGCCTCAGGTGTGGCGCGTGATGACGCTCGATTTGGGCCGGGCTCGCTCGCTGCGCACAGCAGAGGGCAGCAATAAGATTTCGGATATCGTGCTGGAGCGGTTGCCAAACACGGTGCTGCTCCTGACGACTGCCACCGTGATTACCGCTATCATCGGCTTGCTGGTTGGCGTTCGCATGGCAACCAGGGTGGGCAGCCGGCTGGACCGGATCGTGGCTTACTTCGCGGCAATCTCCTACGCCGTGCCAGCCTGGTGGCTTGGCATTCTGTTTATCCTGATCTTCGCCTTCCGGCTCGATCTCCTGCCAGCCGGAGGAATGTATTCGACGCCCCCGCCAGAAGGCTTTCCCGAGCGGCAGCTCGATCTGATCAAGCATGCGCTGCTGCCGATCATGACGCTCGTCTTGGTCAGTGTCGGCCCCAGCATCTACTCGGTACGGACGATGACGATGACCGTGGCCCAGGAAGATCACGTCCTGCTGGCACGGGCCAAGGGCTTGCCGCAAAGCTGGGTCACGCGGCGCCACATCTTGCGCGTGGCCGCTCCGCCGATTGTGACCGGCCTGATCCTTGGCCTGGCCGGCTCCCTCTCCGGCGCGATCTTGACCGAAACGGTATTCAACTGGCGAGGTATGGGGCGCTTGTTCTTCGACGCATTTTCCGGGCAACCTGATGAGGGTGTCATCGTTGCCCTGACCTTCCTGTTCACGCTCATCTACGTGGTGGCGCGCTTCATTCTCGACATCCTCTACGTGGTGCTCGATCCTCGGGTGAGGTACTAGTGCTGTGAGCCGCTCATGACACACGGGTCGGCCGCCATACCGCAACAGCCCGGATCGGTCGCGACGGTCGCGCTGGAGGAACGTGAGCCGGCCAGCGCCTGGTCTCTGCGGGGTGCGTTGAGCCTTCTTGCCGCCACTGGCTCAGGTAGAGCTGGTATCGCGCTCTTCCTGGCTCTCCTAGCGCTGTCGGTCTATGTTGTCATCAGCTTCCCCCGCGACTTTGGCCGGACTCGCTGGAGCTCGCCCGCCTACTGGGCCGATAATCCGAGCGCTGCCCCACCAATCTGGACGACCTGGCTCGGACGCGATGCCGTGCGGCACCAGAAGCTGACACTGAGCGAGCCAACCGAGGTTAGTCAGCGGGGGGCGGCAGAGGTTCGGGATTTCCGGTTCATTTTCCAGCACACGACGCGCCAGCCACCGGAGTTCCTCTCGACGACATTGACGGGCGTCACCTTTCATACCCGCGCCCCCGTGATCGTCATTTCCCTGGTCCGCCCTGACGCTCCCGATGCGCCAATCCGCCTGGCAAACATCGCCGTGCAGGCGCCGCGCCCAGGCGAGACCGCGCCGTACCGCCGGTATTACGATGTTCCCCAGCGAATCAACCTCACGCAGCAGGAAACGGCAGCCCAATCGCTTGATCAGTTTTTCCGCCAGCACTACCCTGGCCTAGCGCTCCCAGCGAACCTCACGCAAATCCTATCGGCTGGTCTGTTTAGCCGTCCGGCGGCTGACAACTCCGGGCGACTCGAGCCACTCCAAGGCACGTACACCCTCTCCGTGCAAGTGCTTGTCGCTGATCCTACCGACGAGATCGCGCCGATCTCTGCCGTCTATGGCGGCACGGTCTTCGGGATCATGGGCACGGACGCTATCGGTCGGGATATCTGGCAGGGGTTGCTCTACGGATTCCCGGTCGCGCTGCTCATCGCCACGCTCGTCTCGCTCGCCTCAACGATCATCGGAGCGAGCTTGGGCATCCTCAGCGGCTACGCCGGCGGCGTGACCGACACCGTCATCCAACGCCTGGCAGACATCGTCTCCAACGTGCCCGTGCTCCCGTTGCTGATTTTCCTGGTGTTCATCCTCGGCTCTCATCTGTATCTCATCCTGCTCGTGCTGGTCGCCTTTAGCTGGCCCGGACTGACCATTCTGGTTCGCTCGATGGTCTTGCAGATCCGGTCGGGCCAGCTTGTTGAGGCAGCCCATGCCCTCGGTGCCTCGCGGATGAGAATCATGGTGCGGCATGTCTTCCCGCAGACAGCGCCGTTCATCGTCGCTCAGATGATCTTCTTTGCCCCCGGCGCCATCCTCGCTGAAGCATCGTTGAGCTTTTTAGGTCTCGGGGATCCGTCCATTCCCACGTGGGGACAGATGCTTGAAGCAGGCTTCCGCACGGGCGCGCTTTACGTCGGGTACTGGTGGTGGGTTATTCCTCCGGGAGTAATGATCATTATCACCGCGCTCGCATTCATGCTGCTCGCCCTCGGGATGGAATCGGTGGTCGATCCCCGGTTGCGCCGGATGACCTAAAGGCGGCACGCGTCAGGAGCCGCGGCGTGCTTCTTCCTGACGAGCCCGCTCAAAGGCCTCACGCGCGGCAAAGCTGACCACGTCAATCGCGTCCTCAACGTTCATCTCCACGTAGAACGCTCGCTTGAAGACCGTGTTGAAGGTATCTTCAACCTCTGGCCATGTCGCGACCGAGGGCACACGCCTCATGCTGGCGATGTTGTCGAGAAACACGCGGCTATTGGCCGGCGGCAGCCCCACGTCCGATCCCATCACCCGCCCAATGCTCGTGCCCTTGAGGAAGGCATCGGATTCGGCCACGCGGATCATGGACGGCACAGTCCGCCCCGTCTCCGCGAGCAATGTCTGGCCCCGTTCCCCGACGGCATACTCAATGAACGTCCAGGCAGCCTCCTTGTTCCCTGCCGTCACCGACATGCAGAATGCATCGCTGTGCAAGATGTTAGCCGGACCGGCTGGTCCCACCGGCAGCGGCGCGACATCCCAAGTGAATCCCTCGATCTCCCGGAGTGTCGGCACCACCCGGCGGCTCTGCATGAGCATGGCCGCCCGCCCATTCATGAACCGGCTCTCGTCATCTTCCGATTGCACTTCTGCTTCGGTAGGCGTCACCTTGTGTCCAGTTTGGCCAAGGGCAATGAACCACTTAATTCCGGCCAGCGCTTCCGGCGTGTCTAGGGTGAGTGTCGTCGGATCATCAACGTTGTCCACCACATCGCCCCCGGCTCCCCACACAAATGGCACATAGCGGATCATGGTTGGATCCACGGTGAGCCCATAGACTTCGGCCCGGCCATCGCCATTCTCATCGATGGTCAGGGCCTTGGCCGCAGCCACGAATTCGTCCCAGGTCCAGCCATCCGTTGGGAGCGGCACGCTGTGGGCGCGGAACAAATCGACGTTATAGTAGATGACGAGGCTTGACACATTTTGGGGGATGCAATAGAGCTCGCCCCGGCGATAGCGGAAAGCGTCCACCGGAATCTGATAGAAGTCCGACTCGTTGAGCGTCGCGCTCTGGCGGAGATACTGACCGAGCGGCTCCAGCGCTCCACGGGCCGCGTACTGGCCGTAGCGACGGTAGTTGATCAGAAACACATCCGGAGGATTGCCGCCAGCGAACGAGGTCGCGAGCTTCGTCTGATACTCGCTCTGGCCCGGAGTGTAGATAGCCTGGATATCTATCTCAGGATGAGCGGCCTCGAACTCCTCAATCACCCGGTCGTAAGCCCGCTGCTCGGCCGGATCTCCCCAAAACGCGAAGGTCACCCGAGCTGGCTCTTGCGCCAGCGCCAGTGGATGTGTCCAGTTGCCGGCTCCGCCGACGAGGGTAACCACGAGGACAAGCAGGCGTAGCCATACCTTCGGACCACTGGCTGCCAGTCGCTGCATCATCGTCGATCGCTCCTCCATACGCGCGGTTTCGCTCCTAGCGAGCGTACCATAGCCGCAAGCGTCCGGCGGTAGGAGAGGGAGCGGCGCCTCCCGAAGGAGCCAGATCGTCAGGGATGCCATCCGGCTGACGGCGAGCGGCATTGGGCGACCCCCCACCCTGGCGCGGATGGCTAATTACTCAAGGCTTCAAACTCGGAGCTCCCCACCCCGGCCCCTGACACCCGGCCCCCAACGGCCAGATCCTGGTCTATGCCGGTTTCACCGTGACGGCGTTTGATGAGAGGCAACCTTCCTCAACGACCAGGCCAACGCCACCACCGGTCAGCGGCTGGTCGCGATCGAGCACATCAAAGACTGGCTGCCCATCAATCCACGCACGGATGCGCTTACCGCTGACTTCGAGCGCAAGGTGGTACTGGCGGTCCCACTCGACGGGAAACGCAGTTTCGGCAAGGATGTGCGACTGATTACGCACTTTGACGAGTTGCGCGTTCCCAGGCTGTGTCAGCAGCAAGGCGTAGTACCGGCGCAGCCCCTGGACTCGAGCCGCGAGCCCGCCCGCCTTAGCGAGCCAGATGGTAATCGGCGCCTCGACGCGATAGTCGGTCCAGTCCGACGCGCCCTGGCTGATGAGCCCAGTGCCTTCGTTCTGGATGATGCGATACGGCTCTGGCCACCGGCCATCGAACTGGTCAACACCATCGACCCAGGCGCGGCGCCAGAGCTGTCCAGACCCGCCTGGCCTGTCCAACACGACGGCCGGTGTGCCATCCCACGTCAGCCAGTCGAGGTAGACCGTCGTCCGCTCCCCAGCGGCGATCTCCAGGCCCACGCCAAAGATTGGGCAGCCACCGGTATCGGGCACGCGCCAGGCAAGCTCCACCGCTGCGCCGGGTGCGATAGCCACCGCATCGCCGCCGGTGACCGCTGCCTGATCGTTGCCATCGTAGTACCGGGCCACCAGGCGGATATTGGCCGGTGCCTGATTGGCTGCGTCCGCCTCAACGCGAGCACGCACCGTCTGGCCCGGATAGAGCGTCGGCGAAGCAAGCAGTTGATATCCGGGCATGGCGATCGCTTCCGGCGGAATGAATGTGGGAGTCCAAACCAGCGCCGGGATCGCATCCGGCTGGGAGCTTACCGTGATCGCTAAGCTACGCTGGCCGCGCTGGCTATGGCCGGCCACATTCGCGATCTCCACCGTTGCGCCCGATTCGCGATCGGCCCGAAACCCTTGCACAGAGCCCGGCAAGGAGAAGTGGAAGCGTGCGCCGTCTTTCGGCGCCACCGGTGGCAATCCCGCCAGCCGGCGCCCAGCGTTGACCAGGTGATACGCCTCGGCCAGCGCGTCGGTCACCGCCCGGCCCCCATCGGCGGTGGATAGATACAGGCGATCGGCGACCGGACCACGCCAGTCGTAATCGCCCTCGAAGGCGCGCAGGCCA